>DSLFR04102__coassemble_2624_pt1 | contig 7161 bp, 6 predicted proteins | sample DSLFR04102__metabat2_high_PE_033 | metagenome-assembled genome bin DSLFR04102 | reverse complement strand
CTTATGATGGGGTGTCACGATGTTAGAAAAAATGGGCGAATTTTTTGACCGGCGTTTGGATGGGTATGAAGCGCATCAGCTGACCTGCATCGATTCCGCCGGCATCTTTTACCCGTTTACCGCGGGCTGCCTGCCGGCGCAGCCGGGCGCCAGCATCCTGGACCTGGGGTGCGGCACCGGGCTGGAACTTTCCTACTATTTCAAGCGCAACCCAACCGCCCGTGTGACCGGCATCGACCTGGCGCAGGGCATGCTGGCCGAACTGAAAAGAAAGTTTGCCGACCGACATCTGGAACTGATTCTGGGTTCTTACTTTGACATTCCACTGGGCCATGCACAGTATGATGCGGCGGTGTCGGTGGAATCGCTGCACCACTTTACGAGGGAGGAAAAAACCCGCCTGTACCAAAAGCTGTGCGCCTCACTGAAAGAGGGCGGGTACTTCATCCTCACGGATTATTTCTCCGCCGGGGAGGAAGAAGAGCGCCTGCACCGCGAGGAGCTGGCCAGGCTGAAAGCGCTGCAGGGCATTACGGACGATACATTTTACCATTATGATACCCCCCTGACCGTTCCGCATGAAACCGAGGCCCTGCTGGCGGGAGGTTTTTCCACGGTGGAAATCCTTGGGCAATGGGGGGCCACCTGCACGATCAAAGCCGCGAAGTAAACGCCACCGTGCGCGGTTTTCCCCTGTAAACAAAGGAGCCATATATGACACCACAACAGCTTTGGCTTGACTTTCTGCGCTTTTTGCTGCGGCATGATTTCTGGGTGCGCCTGGGCGTAACCGCCGTGCTGGCGTTGGCCGCGGTATTCGGCACCCGGCTGTACCGCAAGCTGATCGGGGCGGTGCTCGGCCGGCTGCGCAAGCACATGCCGGCCTGGCTTGGCATTGTGCTGAACGGCTTTTCCGAACCGATGGTGCTGATGCTGCGGTGCGGGCTGCTTTACCTGGCCGTGGTGGCCTGCCCGCTGCCGCTTACAACGGCCGAAGTGCTGCGGCTGGTGCAGCCGTTTTTCGGGGCGGCGCTTTTGCTGCTTTTGGCCTGGGGGTTCTGGCGCAGCGAAGCGCTCTGCGGGCTGCTGCTGGGCAGCGCGCAGAGCAAGCTGGACCATGAAGACGACAAAACGATCGTCCGCTTTTTTGAGAAAATTTACCGCGCCGTCATTTTGGGGGTAGCCGCGCTGGCCGTGCTCGAAAACTTCGGTATCCCGGTTGCCGGCCTGCTGGCGGGCGCCGGCGTCGCCGGCCTGGCTGTCTCCCTTGCCGCGCAGAGCACCCTCTCCAGCCTGATTGCCGGCATCACGCTGGTTATCGAGCGGCCGTTCCGCATTGGGGATTACGTCACCCTTGGTACGCTGGAGGGCACGGTGCAGCAGATCAGCTTGCGCTCAACCCAGCTGCGCACGCCGGACAACTGCCTGATTACCGTCGAAAACTCGAAAGTCTGCGCCGAGTACATCCAGAACGCGACCGAGCGTGACAGCCGGCTGTGGAACTTTGTGATCGGGGTGACTTACGACACCACCCGCGCCCAGCTGGAAGCGCTCTGCGCCGGGCTGGCCGAACTGTGCAGGGCCGACCCCGCCGTGCGGCCCGAGACCGTCCATGTCGCGGTGGCCGCCTTCAACGCTTCGAGCATTGACATCGATGTGCGGCTGTACTGCACGGCGCTTGGCCTGGCCGAATTCCGTGAGATGAAGACGCGGCTCAACCTGCAGATCATGGGCTTGATGGAGCGTGAAGGCTGCGGGTTCGCCTTCCCCTCGACCAGCGTCTACCTCGAAAAAACCCCGCAGGAGGCAGGCCATGCCGAACATCCTGCTCGTTGAGGATGACGACGCTCTCTCTGAGGGCATCGCGCTGGCGCTGCGCGCCCAAGGCACTGTGCGCCGCTGCCCCACCCTGGCAGAAGCCCGCGAGGCGCTGGGGCGCGCCGGGTTTGACCTGATGATTCTGGACATCAACCTGCCCGACGGCAGCGGGCTTGCCCTGCTGCGCGAGCGCCCGGCCGGCGACCGCACGCCGGTGCTGGTGCTGACCGCAAACGACCTGGAAATCGACATCGTCAACGGGCTCGAGGCCGGGGCCGACGACTATGTGACCAAACCGTTCAGCCTGGCCGTGCTGCGCGCCCGGGTAACGGCGCTGCTGCGCCGGTGCGAGGGAAAGCCGGCCGGCGAAATCTACGAAACCGGCGGCCTGCGGCTGGATTTTACGGCCGGCCGGTTTGAGAAAAACGGCACACCGATTGAACTGAGCCGCCGCGAGCAGGCGCTTCTGCGCCTGCTTGTCGCAAACGCCGGCAACACCCTGCCCCGCGCGCTGCTGCTTGACCGGGTGTGGGGGGATGATTTTGTCGAGGAAAACGCCCTTTCGGTCGCGGTCAAGCGGCTGCGGGACAAGCTTGAGGACGACCCGGCCCGGCCTGTGCGGCTGCGCACCGTCTACGGCATCGGCTACCGGTGGGAGGCCGCGCCGTGAGCCCGCTCTGGTTTGCGGCCGGGCTGGCGGCGGGGCTTGTTCTGGGCGGGCTGATCGTTCGGGCCCTGATGCGGCGGCGTGAAAAACGCCGGCTGGCCCGGCTGACCGCGATGCTGGACGCCGCGATTGCCGGGGATTTCCGTGAAAGCGATTTTACCGAGAGCATGGAGAGCGCCATCGAGAGCCGGTTGGCCCAGTACCTGGCCGCCAACGCCAAAGCGAGCGGCGCGCTGGCGCAGGAGCGGGACAAGCTGCACCGGTGGATCGGCGATATCGCCCACCAGACCCGCACCCCGATCGCGAACCTGCTGCTCTACGCCGAACTGCTGTGCGAGCGGCTGCAAACGCCCCAAGGCGCGCCCAGCGCCGACCCGGACGAACCGCTGCGGCTGGCCCGCCGGCTGCACGCCCAAACCGAAAAACTGCAATGGCTGATGGAAGCGCTGCTCAAGCTTTCACGGCTGGAAACCGGCGTGCTGGCCGTGCGCCCGGCGGTGGGCCCGGTCTGGCCGGCTGTGGCCAAAGCACTGGACGGCGTACGCCCGGCTGCCGCAGCCAAAAACCTGCGCCTGACCGCCGAACCAAGCCCCGCACAGGCCGTGCTGGACCCCAAGTGGACGGCCGAGGCGGTCGGCAATTTACTGGACAACGCAGTCAAGTACACCCCGCCGGGCGGCACAGTATCGGTGCGGGTGACCGCGTACGAACTGTTCTGCCGCATCGATGTGACCGATACCGGCCCCGGCATCCCGGAGGAGGAGCAGCCCCGCATCTTCGGCCGGTTTTACCGCGCGCCGAATGCCCGCGAGGCCGAGGGCGTCGGCATCGGGCTGTATCTGACCCGGCAGATCGCAGCCGCACAGGGCGGGTATCTCAAGCTGCAAAGCACCCCTGGGGCCGGCAGCACCTTCTCGCTCTTTTTGCCGCGGCCGCAGCCAAATCTTACGCCGGCGAAAGATTTGCCGCCAAAAGAAACCGGCGGCTGAAAGACTCTTGAAAGATCCCTCTGCTAGAATGGAGACAATCCCTTCGGCGGAGGGAATTTTGTTTGTAAGACAGGAGGCACCTATGTCCATTCTATCCACCCACCAATTAACCAAGGTCTACGGCGCGGGCGCGACGGCGGTGCGGGCGCTGGACGGCGTGAGCCTGGCGGTCGAAACCGGCGAGTTTGTCGCGGTGGTCGGCACGTCGGGCAGCGGCAAATCGACGCTGCTGCACCTGCTCGGCGGGCTTGACCGGCCCACCGCCGGCGAGGTCCTTGTGGACGGGCAGCCGATCTTCGCCCTCAAACCCGAGGCGCTGACCATCTTCCGCCGGCGCAAGATCGGCTTCGTCTTTCAAAGCTACAACCTCGTGCCGGTGCTGACGGTGCGGGAAAACATCGCCCTGCCGCTTGAGCTCGACGGCCGCCGGCCCGACGCGCGCTACTGGAACGAGGTTGTCGAGGTACTGGGCCTTGGCGATAAGCTTGACCGGCGGCCGAACGAGCTTTCGGGCGGGCAGCAGCAGCGGGTGGCGATCGCCCGGGCGCTGGCCGCCAAGCCGGCGATTGTGCTGGCCGACGAGCCGACCGGCAACCTTGACAGCCGCACAAGCCAGGATGTGATGGCGCTGCTGAAGGTCAGCGCCCAGCGGTTTGGCCAGACGATTGTGATGATTACCCACAATGAGGAGATCGCCCAGACAGCCGACCGGCTGCTGCGCATCGAGGACGGGCGGCTGCTGACGCGGGAGGTGGCGCGATGATCCGGGTGGATAACCGCCGGGCCGTGCGCCGCCTGGCGCTGCGCAGCCTGCGGGCCGCGCGCAGCCGCAACCTGATCGCCGTGGCCGCGATTGCGCTGACCACCGCGCTGTTCTGCGCGCTCTTCACCATCGCGCTGACCCTGCTGCATACGGTGGAGGAAGAGACCTTCCGCCAGGTGGGCACCGACGCGCACGGCGGGCTGAAAAACATGACCGAAGCCCAGATGCAGGAGCTGACCGCCGACGACCGCATTGTCGAGAGCGGCGGCCGGCTGATGCTGGGCGCCGCGGCCGGCGAAGCCTTCCGCAAAGACTACGGCGAGGTCAGCTATATGGACGCGACCTACGCCGCGATGAGCTTCTGCACCCCGACCACCGGCGCGCTGCCGGCCGAGGGCAGCCCCGATACCCCCGGCCTTGCCTGCGATACCCGGATGCTCGAGCTGCTCGGCGTCGAACCTTCGCTCGGCGCGCCGGTCGCCCTGACCTTTGAACTCGGCACCAACACCGGCACGCCGGTGCTCGTCACCGAGACCTTCACCCTCACCGGCTGGTGGGAATACGACCCGGCCGTCAGCGCCAGCCAGGCGATTGTGCCGCGCGACTACGCCGAATCGCTGCTGGCAAACTACACCCGCCAGGGCCCGACCGATGTGACCGGGCTGTGGTCGGTCAGCCTGAACCTGCGCTCGGCCGCGCGGATCGAGGCCGATCTGCGGGCGATCCTCGCCGACCACGGCTACCAGTGCGACGACCCGGCCGGCGAGAACTATATCGGCATCGGGGTCAACTGGGGGTATCTGAGCACGAGTTTTGCCGAGAGCTTTGACCCGATCACCGCCTTCGCCGTGCTCTTTCTGCTCGCCGTCATGGTGCTGACCGGGTATCTCGTCATCTACAACATCTTCCAGATCTCGGTTGCGAACGACATCCGTCACTACGGCCTGCTCAAGACGATCGGCACAACGCCGCGGCAGATCCGCGCGCTGGTGCGGTGGCAGGCGCTGGCCCTCTCGGTCGGCGGCATCCCGGTCGGCCTGGCGCTCGGGTATGCGCTCGGCGCGGCGCTGGCCCCGAGCATCCAGGCGATTCTTTCCTATGACCGCATTACGATCAGCCGCAGCCCGTGGATTTTCCTGCTCGCGGCGGCCTTCTCGCTCGGGACGGTGCTGCTCTCCTGTGCGCGGCCGGGGCGGCTGGCCGGGCGGGTCTCCCCGATTGAGGCGCTGCGGTACACCGACGCCGAAGCCCCGCGCCGCAAACACGCCGCCCGCGAACCGCGCCCGGTGTACCGCGCCGCGCACAAGGCCAAAGCGCCCCGCCGCGGGCCGGCCGGCATGGCGGCGGCCAACCTGCGCCGCACCCCGCGCAAAACCGCGCTCGCCGTCGCCTCGCTGGCGCTGGCGGTCGGGCTTTTGCAGATCACCTGCGCGCTGGCGCTGGGGTTTGACCTGGACAAATATCTTGCCAACTATGTGCTGACCGATTTTGTCCTGGCCGACGCCGGCTACTTTAAGCATGCCGGCGGCGGGGGCGATATGACCGAAGCCGACATTGCGGCGGTCGAGGCCACCGGCCTGGCCGAAGAGATCGGGGTAACCACCTGCTGGTACAGCGCCGAGTGCTTCGTGCCCGAGGCGATGCTGCGGGATTTCCTCGGCAATTTTGTAGCCGCGGAAACCTTAGACGCAACGATCGCCGCGGCCGCGCGGGACGAAAACGGCGGGGTCGAATACCGTGCCAGTCTCTACGGCTTTGACGCGACGGCGCTTGGCCGGGTCGAGCTGCTCGAAGGCGATCTGTCCGCCCTGGCCGAGCCCGGCCGCCGGGCTGTCGCCGCGGTGTACGAGCTCGAGGACGACGGAACCCTGAACACCGACGACAACTTTGCCAGGGTCGGGGACGTCCTCACGCTGCGGTATGTCTCGGAATGGGAGAGCTACAACGCTGCGACCGGCCAGAAGGTTGAGGACCCCGACGCGCTTGACCCGTCGCTGGTCAGCCAGCGGCCGGCAGCCTGGCAGGATATCGAGTACGAGGTTGTGGCCTGCATCGCGGTGCCCCATCCGATGAGCCTTCGCTCTTACAGCGGGCCGCAGTTCGCGCTGAATGCTTCTACTTTGCGCGCCGACTGCGGCGGCGAGCCGCTTATGCTCAACGCCTGCTTTGACGCGGCCGAGGGGCAGCAGGCCGCGCTGGGCGAGTTCCTTGCCGCTTACACGGCCGATGGGAACCCCGTGCTCGACTACGAAAGCCGCGACCAGTATGCAAGCGAGTTCGCCCAGGTACGCGGGATGTTTTTGCTGCTGGGCGGGGCGCTTTCGGCGGTGGTGGCGCTGGTCGGGGTGCTGAACTTTGCCAACGCGATGCTGACCTCGATTCTCTCCCGCCGGCGGGAGTTCGCGGTGCTGCAGGCCGTCGGCATGACCGACGCCCAGCTCAACGGGATGCTCATTGCCGAAGGGCTGCTCTACGCCGCGCTGGCCGGGGGACTCTCGCTGGTTTTATGCCTTTTGGGCGGGGCTGCGGTTGAAACGCTGGCCGGCGGCGCGCTGTGGTTTTTCACCTACCGGTTCAGCCTGCTGCCGCTCGGCGTCACGCTGCCGTTTTTTGCGGCGCTCGGCGCGGCTTTGCCGCCCATCGCCCTGCACGCCGCGCGCAAACAGACGCTGGTCGAAAGGCTGCGGGTGGAGTAAAGCGAAAACGCAGAGATTGTAGGGGCGGGCATTCCCCGCCCGCGGGTGTTTGCGATTGCCCGGAACGCGGCGGGCTGCCGTAAGCCCCCACGGATTGGGAAATCCGCTTGCCAAACCATACCCGGCCGCTCTGCCGCAAGGGTTTGCGGGCGGCCAATGGCCGCCCCTACGGTTGATGTTCAGGCTGCGCCAAACCCAGTTTTCCCCAAAAACCTCACACAAAAGCCC
>DSLFR04102__coassemble_1999_pt1 | contig 9464 bp, 9 predicted proteins | sample DSLFR04102__metabat2_high_PE_033 | metagenome-assembled genome bin DSLFR04102 | reverse complement strand
TGGAGCAGGTGAAGGGAGTCGAACCCTCGTCCTCAGCTTGGAAGGCTGATGTACTAGCCGTTGTACGACACCTGCGCGGTATTGCCGATGTGTTTTATTATACCCGCGGCAATACCGATTGTCAAGGCTTGTTCCAAAGAGTTGAAAGTTTAGAGAGTTGAGATGTGGTGCGCTTTTGGCGCGGTTTTGAAAAATGCCAAAAAGCGTTGGCTTTTTTGAGACGGCGCAGGCAGCCGATCCACCTTCATTCTCAATTCTTAATTCCTAATTCTTCATTATTTCCTCACGCCGCCTTCTTTCGATAAATCCCGGTACTGATGAAGAAGCTGAGGAGGTAGGCGGCGAGAGCGGCGAGGGTAAAGCCACCGACGGCCAGCAGCACGCCGGTCTCCCCCATCGCTTCGGCGCTGTCGCCGGCCGGCAGCTGGTTGGCCAGCAGGCCGCCGGCGATTACCACAGCGGCGATCAGGATGCAGAACGCCACCATCGTGGCGCTGCGGGCCTTGGTGGCCCCGAATTTGTAGGAGAGCGGCAGCGCGAATGCGTTATAGCCCAGCACCACGGCCAGCGCGGCGATGCTGCTGGCCAGCGTCTGCGGCCAGGTTTCGGCCAGGTTGCCGCGGATGGCCCCGCCCAGCGCGCAGAGCGCGGTCGAGAGCACAAAGCAGAGCAGCGCCCAGCCCAGCGCAAGCAGGTATTTGCTGCCGACAATCTGTTTCGGCGTGACCGGCAGGGTGCGGACGTAGGTATCCCAGTGGCTGTATTCGTCCAGCGTCAGGGTGCTGACGGCGTACATGCCGCCGAGGAACACGAGCGCGTACATCACAAAGATCAAGCTGTCCGAGGCGAGCATCATCGCGGTGTAGACAAGCAGCACGACAAGGAAATTTTTGCTATAGGTATTCCACAAAAGGGTCTGGTCTTTTCTGAGCAATCCGATCATTGGGTATCCCTCCCCGAATAAAAGCGCATGATATCGTCGATGCCGGCCGGGTCGCAGACCGCGCCGGGCAGCGCGGCGCGCACGGCTTCGCGGCCGCGCACGAGAGTCTCGCAGCCGAAGGCGCGGCGCTCAGTGTGGATGGCCGCGCCGTCCGGCAGTTTGGCGAGATCTGCCTGCGCACAGCGCAGCAGGCCGTACTCGGCGAGCAGCTCGTCCTTGTCCTCCTGAAAGAGCAGCCGGCCTTTGTGCAGGTAGGCGATCGAATCGGCCACCTGTTCGAGATCGGTTGTGATGTGGCTGCTCATCAGGATGCTGCGGGTTTCGTCCTGGATGAAATCGAGGAAAAGATCGAGAATTTCGCCCCGCACAACCGGGTCAAGGCCGGAGGTCGGCTCGTCGAGCACGAGCAGCTCGGGCGCATGGGCCAGCGCGGTGGCAAGGCTCAGCTTCATCCGCATCCCACGGCTGTACTCCTTGATTTTCTGGCGCGGGTCAAGGCCGAAGCGGGTAAGATATCCGGCAAAAGCTTCGGGCTGCCAGCGCGCGCCGAAGATGCCGGCCATGCTGCGGCCGACCTGGGCGGCGGTAAGGTTTTCGTAGAAGTAGGCGTCCTCAAACACAACGCCGATCCGGGCACGGGTAGCGGGGTCGGCCGGGTTGCCGCCAAGCAGCTCGGCCCGGCCGGCCGAGGGGCGGATGACGCCGGTCAGCAGTTTGAGGGTGGTGGTTTTGCCGGCGCCGTTCTCCCCCACCAGGCCGACGATACTGCCGGCCGGGATGGTGAGGGTAAGCGGGCCGAGGGTGAAGGTTTTGTAGCGCTTTTCAATGTCGTGTAAAGCGGCGGCTGTGGCAAACATAATCAGGTATCCTCCCACAAGAGTTGGATGGCGGCGAGAACCTCATCACGGGTGATGCCGCCGCGGCGGGCGGCGTCGATGGCCTGCTGCAGATGATCCTCCACCTGTTTGCGCATTTCCTCGCGGTGGAGTTCGGGATTCTGCGGGGCCACGAAGCTGCCTTTGCCCGGCATCGTGACAAGGAAACCCTCGCGTTCAAGGTCTTCATAGGCGTGTTTGGTTGTGATGACGCTGATGCGCAGCTCTTTGGCCAAAAGCCGGATGCTGGGCAGCGCATCCCCTTCCTTGAGTTCGCCGGCCAGGATCTTATCCTTGATCTGCCGCGTGATCTGCGCGTAGATCGGCTCCTGCCCGGTATTTGAGATAAAAAGTTCCATCGATGGCTCCTTCAGGGTGTACTGTACATATCCTGCATTCACAGTATATACTGTATATACACAGTTGTCAAGGGGCAGCGAGAAAAATAGTAATGAAAAAAGGCGAATCGCCGGTATGCGATCCACCAGTTCTATTCCGTATTACTTGCAACACAAAAATTATCTGCAGGGGCGCAAAATACGGTCACGAGCCTGCCGTGTTGGCAACAAACATGAAGTCCACGCACAGGGCCGGATGAGGGCATCCCGCCGGAACCCGGGGCGCTTGCGACACGGCGGGGTTTCCGGGCCGATGCGAGCATCGGCCCCTACAGGCAAATGGGAGGCGGCCGCCGATCCGCCGCAACTCCTAATTCTTCCCTATTTCGCTCTTCCCTTCCCTGCCAGCCGCTGGTCTTGCCCAAAAAACTTGAAGATCCGGCAATTGCCAAGCATCCGGCTGGCCACCTTTTCGGTATAGCGGGTTGTAAAGACGCCCTGGTCCACAATGTTGGTTGTGTAGATGGTGGGCCGGTGGCAGAGCATCCGGGTGTTGATGAGCTCATACAGCACGCTGATCGTCACAGTGGTCAGGTGCTCGGTGCCGAGATCGTCAAGGATCAGCAGGTCTGCTTCCTGGCAGGCTTCAAGCCAACTGTCGTCGCCGTCATAGTCAAAGTGTTCGCGGCCGAGCCTTGCGGCCAGCGCCGCGCTGGAGGTGTAGAGCACATCGAACCCGCGGGCCAGCACCGCATCGGCCACGGCCAGCGCCAGGTGGGTTTTGCCAAGCCCCGCCCCGCCCATAAACAGCAGGTTCTGGCTGGCGGGGGCAAATGTTTCGGCATAGCGCCGGCAGTAGGCCAGCACCTTGGCCATATAGTCCCGCACCGGGCCGCCGAGCTCAGGGTCAGGCTCGGTCGGGTAGCGGGTGACGTCAAAGGTTTCAAACCCGCACAGGGCCAGCGGGCTGGCGGCGTTGATCTCCTCCCGCCGCAGCGTGCGGGCCAATTCGGCCACGCAGGCGCAGGGCGCGCCGTTCGCAATGCCGGTATCCTGGCAAACCGCGCAGGTGTAGCGCGGGGCCAGGCCGTTTGGGCCGTAGCCGGCTTCAGCCAGCGCGGTGTTGAGCGCCCGGCCGGCGGCTTCAAGCTTTTGCCGGGCCGGGGCGGTATCCCGCCCGCTTGCGGCGGCGAGCGTCAGGGCCAAGCCGGCCTGGGTGCGGGCTTCCTCTGCTTCGGCCAGCGCCGGGTGGGCGGCGAAGGCGGCGGCGCGGCGGCGGGCGGCCTCGGTCACAGCGCGCTGGCGGCGGGCCGCAATGTGGCGCTGGGCCTCGCGGAAAAGCTCATCCTTGGTACGCATGGGTTACACCTCGGTCTCGTCATCAAAAATAGCGTTCCAGTCGGTGTGGAACAAATCGTTAGCGGGGGCGGTACTTGCGCTGGCGGCCGGTTTGGCGCCGGTGGCCAGGATGTTCGCACCGGTCAGCTGGCCCTGGCCGCGTACGGCGTCAAGCGTGGTGCGGCCCTGGGCGTGCCAGGCGCGCAGAATGCCGTCCACATACCGCACGGTGCGGTGGTTTTCGGCCCGCAGGATCGCCTCGGCAATGACCTCGGCCGAAAAGCCGCCCTGCTCAAACCAGCGGTCGATCGCGCTGCGCTCCCACCGGGTGAAATCGGCCGGGTCCACGCCAAACAGGCGGGCGACCTCCTGCCGGCGTTCGGCGCGCAAGGCTTCACGCTGAAGATACTTTTCAGCGTCGGCCCCGGTTTCAACGCCGGCTTCGCGCCAGCGGTGCAGTTCCCGGCAGACCGAAGCGACTGTCTTGCGGGCATTGCCTGGCTGGCGGGCAATCTCGGCGCAGCAGGTCAAAATCACATCGGGCTGCCAGCCCTCGTCGAGATAGAGCGAGACGAGGCGCAGCATCTCGCTGCGGCTCAGCGCGCGGCCAAAGCTCGCCTGCGCTTCCTGGCAAAGCACCGCGACAAACGGGTCGTTTATGGCATCGGGGTCCAGCCGGGTGCGCGGGGACGGGTTTTCTGGCAGCGCCGCATCGGCGCCCCGGTCAAGCAGCCCGGCGCCTACCCAGTATTGCAGCGCGCGCTTGGCAGCTTCGACACTTTTAAGGCCAAGGTCGTGGGCAATGGTGCGCGGTTCGGCCGCGCCGCCGCCGACCAGGTAGAGCGCCACCCGCACGGTGTCGCCGTCCGTCCGCGCCAGATGCCGGAACACCACCTGCGGCACCGCCACCGTTTCCCCGCTGTTTGCCGCCAGTTTGTATGCCATGCCGTTTCCTCCGTTATGTCATGCGATGCTCTTTTAACGTCTATTATACCATGCAGAGAAGCGGAATGGTAGAATTGCGCATCCAGAGGCGGTTGCCGGGCTGGCGAAGCCAGAACGGCGAGCCGTTGCGCAATAATAGCCGCGTTTGCGGCTATTATACCATCCGCGCGGCAGGGCTGTAAAGCGCGGCGGAACCGGGATTCGGCAAAACTGCCAAAAACGGCGGGCAATTCTTGGCTGGTAAAGAAGCCGCTAAGACACCCCTATCCCCTTGCGCCGGGCCACAAAAGACTGTACAATAAATAGTACAATATTTCGGTAAGAAAAAGGAGTGTTGCTCAATGGCCATCCATCTGGTGAAGCTGCCCAGTAAAAAGCGGGACCTGCTGCTGCGTGTGGCGAAAGGGCATTTTGCCACCAGCCACAGCCACATCAACTATTTCATCGATGTCACCATGCAGAAGACCCGCCTGTCTGAGGCAAAAGCCGTGGCGCAGGAGCTTGTGCGGCATTATGCCAGCACCACCGTGGTGGACACCGTGCTCTGCCTGGACGGCACCGAGGTCATCGGCGCCTGCCTGGCCAACGAACTGACCCGCGGCGGTTACATGAACATGAACGCCCACCAGACGATTTATGTGGTCACGCCGGAGCACACAAGCGGCAGCCAGCTGCTTTTCCGTGAAAACACCGCCCCGATGATTACCAACAAGCATGTTCTGATTCTGGCGGCATCGGTCACCACCGGCTTTACCGCACAGGCCGCTGTGGAGGCGGTGGACTACTATGGCGGCATTGTGGCGGGCATCACCGCAATCTTTGCAACGGTGGATGAATGCGCCGGCCACCCGGTCACCTCAATTTTTGACCCCGCCACCCTCGGCGATTACCAGAGTTTTGATTCGCGCGATTGCCCGTGGTGCAAGGCCGGGCAGAAGATCGACGCGCTGGTCAACAGCTACGGATATTCGAGCCTGTAAATCTGTAAACAGAAAGCCAAACGGACGCCCTGCTGTACTGCGGGGCGTCCGTCTTTGTATGAAACGAGCAAATCAAGAATGAAAAGCCGTGAATTCTTGCTTTTCTTTTTGCCGGCCCACCTTCGCCGGCCTCTCGCACAGTACCGGCAGGTCAGCGCCGCGCGGCGTCAGCAGCGCGCAGGGCAGCAACAGCACAAGCGGATTGGCTGAAAGCAGGAAAGGCTTATTCTCCATCAGAAAATACAGCAGCATAGCAGCCAGGCAGAGGCTTTCCCCCACATGGCCGTGCCGCACCAGCCGCCAGGCCAGGAAAGTGATCACCGCGCCGACCACAACCGCCCCAAGCAAGCCTTTGTTCATCACAAGGGCGAGGTAGGTGTTATCGATGGAATGATGGACGTCGCCGTCTGTCGGCAACCCGCCGAGCAGCGTCAATGTGTTGGGCAGGTCGCCGTGGTACCAGGCGGCAACCCCATCCTCCGCCGGGTGGGTGTAGGGCCGGGCCCAAAACACATGATGCCATACTTCAAACCGGCCGGACAGAAGCCTGTTGACCGATGCGAGCAGCGGGGTCCGGCCGGGGTTTTCCGGGTCAAAGAAATAGCCGGTCAGCATGCTGGCCGCCGTCAGCACAGGGTACAGCGCCGTGACAAAAGCCTGCCACAGCCGCCCGGTAAAGAACTTCGGACACAGCTTCCAGGCAAGGAAAAGCACCAGCAGCACCACCATGGCCCCGCCGGCACCGCGGCAGCCGGGTACCAGAAGCGTGTAAGCGGCCAGGCCGGCCAGACCAGCCCAGTCCCACCAGCGCAGGCGGCCCCAGCGCAGCCAGCCCCAGGCAAAAAAGACGCCGACAAGACGCCCGCCGTAGCCGTTGTAATGCCCGTAGCCAAAATCCCAGTTGCGGGCATAATAGCGGAACGGGATCAGGTCTGTGCCGGCGTGCAGCAGCTGCACCGTTACAACGCCGGCTGCCGCCACCGCCAGATATACCCGCAGCGCACGGCGCAGGTCCACCCCTTTGGCGCCAAGGCCAACCAGCACAGCCAGCGGGAACCAGGTATCATCCCCATACAGCCCCGCAAAACCGGCATACCCGACCGCCGCCACCGCGATGACCCACTGTATCCGCGATTCATACTGCGTGAAAAAGACGCACTTGACCAACAGCAGCGCAATGGCGCCGCCAGTCAGCACCAGCCGGGCCAGATGGCTGAAGGTGGGCAGCGTGCTTTGGATGGAGGAGCTGAACACCTCCGAAAGCAGCAGCAGCATGGCCAGCGCCGTACAGAACAGCCGCTGCCCCCAGGCAGCGCGCCGGGCAGCGTCTTTGTGCAGGGTTTGCAGATTCATCAGCAGGCGCACCGCCTCCTTTCCCGCTTTTTTGGATCTTCGGCCGGGCCGGTGCCAGGCCGGGTGGTTGTATGTATTATACCACGGCGGCGCAAAAATGAAAAGCCCGGCGCCTTTTGGCAGGATTTGGCCCGCAAGCACAACCTGTGGCGACGCCTTGTATTTCTTGTAAAAGTTTGCTACAATCAACTTGGAAACGCCCCAAAATCCGGTTGGTTCAGACAGGAAAGGAAGATGCGATCATGCTCACCGATATTCAGATTGCGCAGAACGCCAACATGCTGCCCATTACCGAGGTGGCGGCCAAACTGGGCCTGGCTGCCGAGGATGTCATCCCCTACGGCCGCTACAAGGCCAAGCTGAGCCACAAGCTTGCCAAGGCAGAGGGGAAGGACGGTAAACTGATTCTGGTTACCGCAATCAGCCCGACGCCGGCTGGCGAGGGCAAAACGACGACCAGCGTGGGCCTTGGCGACGCGCTCTGCGCGCTTGGCAAGCGCACGATGCTCTGCCTGCGGGAGCCGAGCCTTGGCCCCGTGTTCGGCATCAAGGGCGGCGCGGCCGGCGGCGGCTACGCCCAGGTGGTACCGATGGAGGACATCAACCTGCACTTCACCGGCGACATCCACGCGATCGGCACCGCAAACAACCTGCTGGCCGCGATGATCGACAACTCGATCCAGCAGGGCAACCCGCTGAACATCGACCCGCGCCGCATCACCTGGAAGCGCTGCATGGATATGAACGACCGCCAGCTGCGGTTCATCGTGGACGGGCTTGGCGGCAAGGTCAACGGCACCCCGCGGGAGGACGGCTTTGATATTACCGTTGCCAGCGAGATTATGGCCATCTTCTGCCTGGCAACCGACCTGGCCGACCTCAAAGATCGGCTGTCCCGCATTGTCTGCGCCTACACCTATGACGGCGCGCCGGTCACGGCCGGGCAGATCGGCGCGGCCGGCGCGATGGCCGCGCTGCTGAAAGACGCGATCGACCCGAACCTTGTCCAGACGCTCGAAAACAACCCCGCCATCATCCATGGCGGCCCGTTTGCGAACATCGCCCACGGCTGCAACAGCGTGACCGCGACCAAGCTCGGCCTTAAACTCGCCGATTACGTCGTGACCGAGGCCGGCTTCGGCGCCGATCTCGGGGCCGAGAAATTCCTTGATATCAAGTGCCGCTACGCCGGGCTGACCCCCTCGGCCGTCGTGCTTGTCGCGACGGTGCGGGCGCTCAAATACCACGGCGGCGTGCCCAAAACCGGCCTGAACGCTCCCGACGCCGAGGCCGTGCGCCGCGGCGCGGTCAACCTGGCCCGCCACATTGACAACCTGAAAAACGGCTTCGGCCTGCCGGTCTGCGTCGCGATCAACGCCTTCCCCACCGATACTGAGGAGGAGTACGCGGTCATCCGCGAAGTCTGCGAAAAAGCCGGCGTGCCCTGCGAGCTTTCCGAGGTATTCGCCAAGGGGGGCGAGGGCGGCAAGGCGCTGGCCAAGACTGTGCTCTCGATCATCGACGCGAACCCCGCGCCCGCGCCGATTCAGTATACCTACGATCTTGACGAGACGCTGGAGGAAAAGATCGACGACGTGGCGAAAAAGATTTACCGCGCCGGGTCGGTCAGCTACGCCCCGGCCGCCAAAAAGATGCTGGCCGAGCTTGAGAAGCTCGGCTACGGCAAGCTGCCGGTCTGCATCGCCAAGACGCAGTATTCCTTCAGCGACGACGCCTCTTTGCTCGGCGCGCCGGAAGGGTTCACGATGAACGTGCGGGAGGTGCGGCTTTCGGCCGGCGCCGGCTTCGTCGTCGTGATCTGCGGCTCGATCATGACGATGCCCGGCCTGCCCAAGCACCCGGCCGCCATGGACATTGACTGCGACGCCGAAGGGAAAATTACGGGGCTGTTCTAAGGCAAACTGCCTTTTGCCATCAGGAAGCCCGGCTCCAAAAGAGTTTAGAGTGAAGAGTTGAGAGTTTAGATAAAGTGTTCCGCGCTGCGCGCTCAAAAAAACGGCGGCAGGCTGCCGGCTGTTTTCCAAAGCGCCGAAGGAGCACCGCATCTAATTTCTCAACTCAAAACTCTGAACTCTTATTTTATTTTACCCGCCACGCATCCGCCGTCGCACAAAATATCCGTGCCGGTCAGGTAACCCATTTCGGGATCGCTGACGGCGGCGAAGAGGGCGGCGATCTCGTCGGGTTTGCCCAGCCGCGGGATTGCGTTGAATTTCAGGTAGGCCCCGGCTTCGTCCTTTTCAAGCTTTCCCATCGGGGTGTCGAAGTTGCCCGGCGTAACCGAGAGCACCCGCACCCCGCGCGCGCCGAACCGCGCGGCTTCGTGCCGGGCATACCAGATCACAAAGTACTTGCTGATTGCATACGCCGCGCCGGAGCGGGACTTTTTCGGCGTGCGGGCGGCCAGCACAAGGGTGTAGCCCTTTTGCCCCATCCGCCGGGCCGTGGCCAGGCCTATGCCGCTGCTGCCGCCGGTGATGACGCAGACCGGCTTTTTCTCGCTTCCGTTTTTCATCGTTCCTGCTCCCTCTTTGGCTCAGACACGCACCGCGCCGATCTTGCCGGTGGCTTTGAGCCAGGCGATCTCGTCGTGCATCGTCTCGCGGTAGGAGCGGGTTCGGCCTCGGCGGGGACATACCGCTCGGCCTTGTCGCCGGGCAGCACGAAGGCG
>DSLFR04102__coassemble_1883_pt1 | contig 10043 bp, 8 predicted proteins | sample DSLFR04102__metabat2_high_PE_033 | metagenome-assembled genome bin DSLFR04102 | reverse complement strand
AAATCGAGTCATTTCCCAAAAATCGAGGGGGTACCGGGGATTTTTGGGAATGAACTTTTGGGAAAATGCAAAAAGCCCCCGCCCAATACCGGGCAGGGGCGCGGCTATGTCAAGCGGCTTCGGCGGGCGCCGGCTCAGACGTGTGCGTATTCGTCCGCCAGCGCGGCCAGGATGCGCGGGCTGGATTCCCGGGTATCGGTCATCCGCACGGCGTTGCGCAGCGGCAGCACCGCCCGCGGCGAGACGCTGAGCTCGTCAATGCCGATGGCCAGGAAAGTTTCGGTCAGGGTCAGGTCGGCGCCAAGTTCGCCGCAGATGCCAACCCAGATGCCGTTTTTGTGGGCGTTGTCGGCCACCATCTTCAGCATGCGCAGCACCGCCGGGTGGTGCGGGTCAAAAAAGCGGCCCAGGTCGTTGTTCTGGCGGTCGCAGGCCAGGGTGTACTGGGTCAGGTCGTTGGTGCCGACGCTGAAGAAATCAACCTCCTTGGCAAGCCGGTCAGACAGGATGACGGCGGCCGGCGTTTCGATCATGATGCCGATTTCGACATCCTCGCCGTAGGGGATGCCCTCCTGCTTGAGGTCGCGCTTGACTTCCTCACACAGGCGCTTGGCTTCCCGCACTTCCCAGATGTTGGTGACCATCGGGAACATGATCCGCAGCTTGCCGAAGGCCGAAGCGCGGTAGAGCGCGCGCAGCTGGGTGCGGAAGACTTCGGGCCGGGTCAGGCAGATGCGCAGCGCCCGCATGCCCATGGCGGGGTTTTCCTCCTGCGGGAGGTTGAAATAGCCGATCTGTTTGTCGGCGCCGATATCCAGCGTGCGGATGATGACCTCTTTGCCGTCCATATCGGCCAGGACCTGTTTGTAAGCCTGGAACTGCTGGTCCTCGGTGGGGTAGTCCTCACAGTTGAGGTAGAGGAACTCGCTGCGGAACAGCCCGATGCCGCCGCCGTCGTTGACCTGCACGGCGTGGACATCCTCCGGCGAGCCGATGTTGCAGTAGATGCGGATGCTCTTGCCGTCCTTGGTCACGTTGGGCTGGCCTTTGAGGGTTTCCAGCAGCCGCTGCAGCCGCAGCTGTTCTTCCCGCTTTTTCATCAGCTTGTCGAGGGTCATATCGTCCGGGTCAATCACAACGTTGCCGGTTGCGCCGTCCAGGATGACCTGGCGGCCCGCATATTCCGGCTTGAGGGCGCCGCCTACGCCGACAATGGCCGGGATGCCCATGGTGCGGGCCAGGATCGCCGTATGGCTTGAGCCCGAACCGCCGGCCGTGATAAAGCCGAGGATCTTGGATTTGTCCAGCTGGACAGTCTCGGAAGGGGCGAGGTCGTCCGCCGCCAGCACCACCGGCTCGTCCGAAGCGATGCCGCCCGCCACGTTGCCGGCCAGGATGTCAAGCAGCCGGCGGGATACATCCTTGACATCGGCCGCGCGGGCCTGCATATAGGTATCGTCCATCGCCTCAAACATCGCGGCGAACTGCTCGGCCGTGTCGGCAATGGCGGCTTCGGCGTTGAGCTTTTCTTCGGTGATGCGCTGCTCGATGGCTTCCTCATAGTCAAGGTCTTCCACCATCATCTGGTGGGTTTCAAACAGCATGGCGGCTTCGTCGCCGGCTTCGGCGCGGGCCTTTTCGGCCAGGTCGCCCAGCTGCTCAATCGCGCCGGTCTGCGCGCCCTTGAAGCGGTGCCACTCGGCGTCGGTATCCGCCACGGTGTAGCGGGGAATTTCGCTTGTCTGGCGCTGGAAGAAATAAAGCGGGCCGATCCCCACGCCGGTGGAAACGCCCTTTCCCTGGATCGTAATCATGGCTATACCTCCAAACAAGAATCGGCGGGCGGCCGCCCGCCGGGTTGCAAAAAGCGCGGCCAGCCTGACAGGCGGCCGCGCGCAGTGCAAACGGGGGTCCGGGTTTACAGATGCTCTTTGAAGAAGGCTTCCAGCGCGGGGGCGGCCGTCTCTTCATCGGGGCCTTCCACCGTGACGGTGACGGTATCGCCGCACTTGACGCCCATCCCCATCAGGGCCATCAGCTTGAGGGCGTTGACAGATTTGTCGCCCTTGGTGATGGTCACGGTGCTCTGGTGCTGTTTGACTTCCTTGACCAGCAGGCCGGCCGGGCGCGCATGGATACCGACGGCTTCCTGGATCGTATAGGTGAATTCTTTCATTGGTATTCCCTCCGTCAAGGGCCCGCACAACGGCCGGCCCGGAATCGTACGCCCTTATCATACCACGTTTGCCGGACACCGTCAACAGAAATACCGCCGCCGCGCCGTCACAATTTTGTCTAATTCACGGAACCCCCCGCCAGCAACTTTTCAATCACGTCCTCCGGCCGGGGGGTGTGGCGGGGGTAGCGCGCGCGCAGGGCGGGGGCGGCGGTGTCCATGATGTAGGGGTAGCCGACGGCGTCGAGCATCGCGACGTCGTTGTAGTTATCGCCGAAGGCCATGACATCGGCCGCATCGATGCCGAGCGCCGCGCAGAGCTTTTCCACCCCGACGCCCTTGTTCGCAAGCGTCGTGTCAATCCAGTAAGGGCCGGCAATCGCGGCGTTCGCCTCTTTCCAGCGCGGGACAAACCGGTCGGCAAATTCCGCCACGCCGCCGGGCAGATAGACGCTGACCTTGACAATCTCCTCCGGCACATCGGCCGGGTCGCGGATGATGGTATACCGGTTGCCGATCTCCTCAATGCGGTGCAGCATGCCAAGGCCGCGCTCCATCAGGTAGCTGCGGTTCTCGCCCGAGAGCATGACCTCGCCGCGGCCTTCGCTGCCCTGCCACATATCGCGGGCGATTTCCTCGGCCAGGGGGCGGGGCATCGGCGTTTTGGCCAGGACCCGGCCGTCCTTGCAGACAACGCCGCCGTTTTCGCACAGGTAGACGCACTGGTCGGCCACCGGCGCAAACAGTTTGCGCAGGCTTGTATACTGCCGGCCGCTGGCCGGGCAGAACAGCACGCCCCGCCCCGCCAGCGCCCGGACCTGGGTGATGATCTGTTCACTGATCGCGTTTTGCCCGTAGGGCAGCAGCGTGCCGTCCAGGTCGCTGCATATCAATCGGATTGCCATAGCCTTTCCCCTTCCGCGGCGCGCGCCGCCCGTTTGTCTGTTTTGGCAGGTCTTCGGGTTCAGTGTACCATATCCCACCCGCCGTTGCAAGGCGGGGGGCGCGGCGGTTTTCTTGCAAAGTCTTCGCGCTTTTCGCCGGCCGGCGGGGCGCCTTTCCCTGCGGTGGGAAGAAGTTTTCCCCGGTTTGGCAACTTTGAGAAAACGGCTTTTCTTTTGGAAATAAATCCACTATAATAAGGGCAGACCAAGACCCCTGCGCCGGAAAGGAGGTTGCCATGCACAGGCTGCGGATGTCGATCCGGGCAAGGATCATGCTGCTTTCGATGGGCTTTTCGGCGCTGATTGCGCTGGGGGTCTGCCTGGCAAGCCTTTCTTCGGCGCGGCGCAGCGCGATGCGCGCCACCGCCCAGAGCGTTGAGTATGGTCGGACGGCAGCGAGACCGTGCTCGCCCTGACCAATGACCGCCTGCCCCAGCGTTTTGCGCTCGAAGCGCCCAAGACCGCCGAATGGTTCGTGCTCAAGAACCTGATCCAGGCCGAAGGCCCCTCCCCCTTCCCCGCCCTGACCCAGATCGAAGCGTGGGGGCGGGAAGCCGACGCCGATAAATAAGATCCATAAGAAAAAAGGAGACTCCCATGACCCCCACCACCCCTTCCCTTTCCTGGCTGACCGACCCGACGGTGTTTGCGGTGAACCGGCTGCCGGCACATTCCGACCATCGCTGGACGGTGGCCGGCGAAGAATGGCGGCAGAGCCTTTGCGGCGACTGGCGCTTTGCCTACAGCCCCAACCCCGACGCCCGCCCGGCCGATTTCTTTAAGCCCGAGGCCGACCTCTCGGCTTTCGGCTCGATCCAGGTGCCCGGCCACATCGAAACCCAGGGCTACGGCCAGCTGCAGTACGTCAACACCCAGTACCCGTGGGACGGCCACACCAATTTGCGCCCGCCCGAAATCGACTGGCAGGACTGCCCGGTCGGCAGCTATGTGCGGGATTTCACGCTCGACGAATCCTGGCTCGGCCGCCGCGTCTGCGTGAGCTTCCAGGGCGTTGAGACGGCGTTCTATCTTTACTGCAACGGCGCGTTCGTCGGCTACAGTGAGGATTCCTTCACCCCCGCGGATTTTGACCTGACCGCCTACCTGCACGCCGGTGTGAACCGCCTTTGCGCCGAAGTGTACAAGCGCTGCTCGGGTTCCTGGCTTGAAGACCAGGATATGTTCCGGTTTTCCGGCATCTTCCGCCCGGTCTTCCTCTATGCGAAGCCGGCCGTCCACATCGAAGACCTCTGGCTGCGCGCCGGCCTGGCCGACGACAACACGACCGGCACGCTGGCCCCGCGGCTGCGGCTTTCGGCCGCGGCGGGCGCTTCGGCCGAGGGCGTCACGCTTGCCTGTTCGATCGCCGCGCCGGGCGGGGCCGAGATCTTTTCTTCGCCGCTCGCGCTGCACGCCGAGGGCGAGGATTATATGGCCGCCGACCCGATCGCGCTGCCGGCCATCCGCCCCTGGCGTCACGAGGACCCGGCGCTCTACACCGTGACGCTGGTTCTGTGCGACGCGAACGGCGCGGAGCTCGAGACCGTGCGCTACAAGACCGGTTTCCGCCGGTTTGCGCTCATCGACGGGGTCATGCGGCTCAACGGCGAGCGGATCTATTTCAACGGCGTCAACCGGCATGAGTGGAACCCCGCGGCCGGCCGGGCGATCGGCCCCGAGGATATGCGCCGCGCGATCGAGACCTTCAAAGCCGCGAACATCAACGCCGTGCGCACCTGCCACTACCCGAACCAGAGCCTGTGGTACGACCTGTGCGACGAGGCCGGCATCTACATGATTGACGAGACCAACCTTGAAAGTCACGGCACCTGGCAGAAGCGCGGCGCGATTGACCCCGACTGGAACGTGCCGGGCAGCAAGCCCGAATGGCTTGCCTGCGTGCTCGACCGCGCGCGCTCGATGTTTGAGCGGGACAAAAACCACACCGCCGTGCTGTTCTGGAGCTGCGGCAACGAGAGCTACGCCGGGGCGGATATCCTGGCAATGAGCGAGTTCTTCCGCCAAAACGACCCGAGCCGGCTTGTGCATTACGAAGGGGTACACCCCTGCCGCCAGAACCCCGGCTACGACCCCGCGTGGGAACGGATTTCGGATGTCGAGAGCCGGATGTACGCCCACCCGGAGGAGATCCGCGCCTACCTCGAAGCGAAGCCCGCCAAGCCGTTCATCCTCTGCGAGTATATGCACGATATGGGCAACTCGCTCGGCGGGATGGAGAGCTACACGGTTTTGGGCGACGAGTTCGAGCAGTACCAGGGCGGCTTTATCTGGGATTACATGGACCAGGCCCTCTGGCACAACGACACACTGGGCCGCCGCGCGCTCGGCTACGGCGGCGATTTCGGTGAGCGGCCGGCCGACTACGCCTTCAGCGCGAACGGCATCGTCTTTGCCGACGGCAAGATGAAGCCTGCCGTGCAGGACGTGCGCCACTGGCACCTGGATAAAGCCCGGCGCGACGCCCGCGACGCCGCCAACGCCCGCGCGGCCGCCGAAGCCGCCCAAAGCCTGGCCGCCGCCGAGGAAGCCCGCCGCAAGGCCGGCGAGGCGCGCGGCGACCTGCGCTACGCCCCCGGGGATGTCAACTTCGGCGTGGCCGGCGACGGGTTTGAGATCCTCTTCTCCTGGACCGAGCACGGCCCGGCCAGTTTGCGGGTGAACGGGGCCGAATGGCTTTACCGCGCGCCGCGGCCGGTGTTCTGGCGCGCCGCGACCGAGAACGACAAGGGCTGCGGCTTCCCGGCGCGCAGCGCGGCCTGGCTTGCCGCCGAAGCCTGCGCCAACTGCACCGGCGACGAGATTGTTGAGCAGGGGCCGCGGCGCTGCGTCGTCGTCTACCACTTCGGCTGCGCGGCCACCCCCGGTATGCGGGCCGACCTGCGCTACACCGTCGAGGCCGAAGGCACGCTGACGATCGAAGCCATCTACCACGGCGCGCCCGGCCTGCCCGAGCTGCCCTGCTTCGGCGTGCGGCTTTCGACCCCGACCCCCGTCGAGGAAGTGGCCTGGCGCGGCCTTTCGGGCGAAACCTACCCCGACCGGTACAAGGGCGCGGACTTCGGCAGCCACCGCGAAACCCCGCACATCCCGGCCTATCTTGTCCCGCAGGACTGCGGCTGCCACATCGGCACCCAGAGCCTGACGCTGCGCCGCAAGAACGCCTTCGGCGGCTGCGAAGCCGCGCTCAGCTTTGTGATGGACGGCGCGCCGTTCGCCTTCTCGGCTCTGCCGAACACCGCGCTCGAACTGGAAGCTGCCGACCACCGCGAGGATCTGCCCGCCGCGCCGCACACCCAGCTCTGCCTGTACGCCGCCATGCGCGGGGTGGGCGGCATCGACAGCTGGTATTCCGATGTCGAAGCCCCCTACCATGTCAGCGGCGAAGAGGACCACGCGGTCAGCGTAAAGGTGCGCCTGTGATGCGCGGCAGGTATTGCCTGACCCCGATTGCCCGGGTCCGCAGCGAGTTTTCGGAAAAATTCGGCATCCCGCGGCAGAGCGGGCTGGTCGATGCGCTGCGGGCGCAGATCGTCTTTGAACCGGCCTTCCGCCGGCCCGAGGCGCTGCGCGGGCTTGCGGGCTACAGCCACATCTGGCTGATCTGGCAGTTTTCGGAGGTTGTGGCCGCCGGGGCGGACGGCGAACACTGGCGGCCCACCGTGCGCCCGCCGCGGCTGGGCGGCAACACCCGGATGGGGGTGTTTGCGACCCGCAGCCCGTTCCGGCCGAACGCCTTGGGGCTTTCCTGCGTGCGGCTTGTCTCCATCGAGCCCGACACCCCCGAAGGCCCGGTGCTGACGGTGGCCGGCGCCGACCTTTTGAACGGCACCCCGATCTATGACATCAAGCCCTACCTGCCAAGCGTTGACGCCCACCCCGAAGCCCGCGCCGGCTTTGCCGGCCCTGCGGCCGGCCACGCGCTGGCGGTGGCCGACCCGCAGAACCTGCTGGCCGCCCTGGACGAGCAAACCCGCCAGGGGCTCGTCGGCGTGCTCGAAAACGACCCGCGCCCCGGCTACCAGCGCGACCCCGGCCGGGTGTACGGGCTGACCTTTGCCGGCTGGGCCGTGCACTTCACGGTGGACGGCGATGTGCTGACTTTGACGGGGCTGGAATTCAGCCCAAAATAACAAACCATACGAATAGATAAAATCGGCGTTCCGGCGCCTTCGGCGCGCGATCCACCGCTTGATTCTTTCTTATTTTTGTTCATTCATACAACCTCCCTCCCCCGCATAGCCTGTCTATACGGGGGAGGGATTTTTATGTATTTCCGGGGCGGTTGGCGGCGGAGGGTGGCCGTTCTGGCGGGGCTGGCCGCCTTTGTGCTCGTGCTGGCCGCGCCGGCGCTTGTGCCGGGGCCTTTGCCCGAAAACAGCGCCAAAAACACCTTCGAAAACACGGCCGAAAGCACGCCCGCGCCGACGCCAAGCGCCGTACCGGAGGCAGCCGCGGCGGCAGCCGCGGCGCCTGCTTCTTCCGCGCAGCTCGCCTACCGCGCGGTCTGGGTTTCCTACCTTGAATGGCAGCGGATGGACTTTTCTTCGGCCGAAGCGTTCGGGGCCGAAGCCGCCGCCATGCTTGATAACATTGCGGGGCTTGGCGCGAACGTCGTGCTGGCCCAGGTCCGGCCGTTCGGGGATGCGCTCTACCCAAGCGCGCTCTACCCGTTCAGCCACCTGGCAACCGGCACGCAGGGGGAAGACCCCGGCTTTGACCCGCTCGCCATCCTCATCGAGCAAGCCCACGCGCGGGGGCTTGAGCTTGAAGCCTGGGTGAACCCCTACCGCCTGCAGGCCGGCGGCACGCCCGCGGCGCTGGCCGAGACAAACCTTGCCAACACCCGCCCCGACTGGGTCAAGCCCGCCGGCGGCGGGCTGTACCTTGACCCGGCCAGCCCCGATGTGCGCCGCTACATCGCCGACGGCGTAGCCGAGCTCTGCGAAAACTACGCAATCGACGGCATCCACATGGACGACTATTTCTACCCGACGACCGACGAAGCCTTTGACGCGGCCGACTATGCGGCCTACTGCGAGGGGACCGGCGCCCCGCTGCCGCTCGACGATTGGCGGCGCGAGAATGTCGATGCGCTGGTAGAAGCCTGCCGCGCGGTCACCCGGGCGGCCGGGGTGCGGTTCGGCATTGCGCCGCAGGGGCAGCCGGCGCTGTGCTACGGCGCGCAGTACAGCGACGCCGCCGGCTGGCTGGCCGAAGGGCTTGTCGATATCCTGATGCCCCAGCTCTACTGGGGGCGCGATTACACGGCGGACGGCGACGATTCGCTGGCGCTGGATACGCTTGCGGCCGAATGGCTCGCGATGGACAGGGCCCCGGGGGTCTCGCTCTGTTTTGGCCTTGGGGCCTACCGCATCGGCGAAGGGGACGGCGGCGACCGCACCGGCCCCGGCACCGAGTGGCTGTCCGGCCATGCGCTGGCCGACCAGGCCGAAGCGCTGGCCGCGCTCGGGGCGGACGGGGTCGGCCTGTACCGGTACGATTCCCTGTTTGCGAACGATCTCTACCCCACCTTCGCCGCACAGGAAGCGCAGGCCCTGCGCGGGCTGGCCGCCCCGCGCGGCTGAACCGCCTGCGGCGGTTTTGAAAGCTTGCCTTTACCGCGCCGCCTCGTTCCAGGGGGTGACGGGGCGGTAGTCCGTACCGCCTGCGGCGAGTTCCTCTGCCGGGATCAAGCCGTATTTGTCGCGGATATCCTCGGCAGTATAAAGGCTGCCGTCCTTGTTGATGGCCTGGTAGCTGCCCTGCTCATAGGCATAAAGGCAGTAGAACTGCCCCGCCCATTCGTCCCGGATCAGGATCGTGTCCTCGCCGTGGCCGGTTGTGTAGAGGCGCTGGGGCAGCTCGATCGGATCGCCGCCCGCCTTCGGAACCAGAAACAGCCGGTTCTGCTCGCTGCCCTCCGTCACCCAGCCGTCCGCGCCGCGGTCATATTCGTTGACGGTGACGGCGTACCAGTTTTCGGTCTCAACCGCCTGGTAGTAGGCTTCGTGCTTTCCGTCGGCGGCCGGCAAACCGGTGCAGAGTTCGCGGGTTTCGCCGGTTTCCCAATCGGTGGCAACCAGGCTGCCGGCCGTATCGTCGGCGGTCAGCCAGCCGGTTGGCCGGCCCGATACGCCGACTTGGTAGCGGTGGATTTTTCCCTCCGCATCAGGCGGGTCGGCCTGCCAGGCGCAGCCGTCGCGCCAGGCGCCGGTGTCCAGATCGAAGCAGAGCGCCTTTCCGCCAAGCAGCGTGACCTGGCCGTCCTCCGCCGGCTGCGATATGAATTTGCAGCTCAGATACAGTGTGCGGCCGGCCGCCCCCTCCAACAAAATGTCGTTCAGGCTGTAGCCTTCGGCGTCGGCATCCTTTTGCGTGAAGCTGCGCAGGGCGCGCAGCGCGCCGGTCTCCTTATTCACCGATAACAGGCTGACCGCGCAGATGATCTCGTTGTCATCCCGTTCCTTCACAAGCAGGTAGAGGTTTTCCGCATCGGCCGCCACCCCGGTGCCGAACACCGTCTCCACCACGCCCGGAACCCCGGTGACCGCCCCGGGCGCAAAGGCGGCCAGCAGCCGGCGGCAGCCCGCCTCATCGCTGGCAAGGATGCGTGCCTCGCCGCCTTCGGCTGCCAGGGTTTCTTCCCGCAGCGCATCCAGCTGCGGGTCTCCGATCGGGACATCGTTTTTCTGGTCGCAGAGTTCATAACAGGTATTTCCGTCGGCAAAGAGCCTGACGGGCGCAAAGGCATCAAACCGCCAGGCCGGGCAGTCGGGGGTCAGGTGGTCACAGCCGGCTTTGTCGCAGACCGGGGTTTCGGCCAGGGTGGCGTAGTCGGTGCGGGTCAGCACCGAGTAGCCGGGGTAGCCGAGCAGGTAGACGTTTCGCAGCGCATACGCCGC
>DSLFR04102__coassemble_1856_pt1 | contig 10203 bp, 9 predicted proteins | sample DSLFR04102__metabat2_high_PE_033 | metagenome-assembled genome bin DSLFR04102 | reverse complement strand
AATGGATGTAGCTGATTTCTTTGAACTTGAGGCTGCCCTCCAGCGCGACGGCATAATCCAGCCCGCGGCCGATGAAGAACGCATCATGCGCGTTGGCATATTTGCTTGCAAACCACTGGATGCGCTCTTTGTCCTGCAGGGTTTTCTCAATCTTTTCAGGCAGGGCCTGCAGTTCGGTTACAAGCGCGGCGCAGCGGTCTTCGTCCAGCGTGCCGCGCACCCGGCCGAAGGCGATGGCCAGCAGGTAGCAGGCGGCCAGTTGGGTGCTGTAGGCTTTGGTGGTGGCCACGGCAATCTCCGGCCCGGCCCAGGTGTAGAGCGTGGCGTCGGCCTCCCGCGCGATGGAAGAGCCCACGACATTGACGATGCCGACTGTGCGCACGCCGCGCTCTCTGCACAGGCGCAGCGCAGCCAGTGTGTCGGCGGTTTCGCCGCTCTGGCTGATGATGATGGCGAGGGAATCGGGCTCCAGCACCGGGTCGCGGTAGCGGAATTCGCTTGCAACATCCACTTCCACCGGCAGCCGGGCCAGGCTTTCAAACACATACCGCGCAGCCACTCCGACATGGTAGGCGGAGCCGCAGCCGATGATGTAGAGCCGCCGCACCTGGCGCAGCGCTTCCTCATCCAGGGCAAGTTCACTCAGGTCCACCTGGCCGTCCTTGATGCGCGGGCTGATCGTGTCGCGCACAGCGGCGGGCTGCTCGTGGATTTCCTTCATCATGAAATGCTCGTACCCGCCCTTTTCGGCGGCTTCGGCATCCCACTCAATTGTCGAAGCCGCTTTTTGCACCGGCTCGCGGTCGATGTTGTAAAATTCGATCGAATCGGCGGTCAGCCGCGCAATCTCGAGGTTGTCGATATAATAGACGGTGCGGGTATATTTGAGCAGCGCCGGCACATCGGAGGCAATCAGGTTGCCGTTTTCGGCCTGCCCCACAATCAGCGGGCTGTCTTTGCGCACGGCGTATACAACGCCGGGCTGGTCGGCAAACAGCACGCCCAGCGCGTAGGAGCCGCGCACATGCAGCATCATCCGGGTGATGGCGCCAAGCGGGTCGCCGGCGGCCTCGCCGGTATAATAGTAGTCGATGAGCTGGGCCACAACTTCGGTATCGGTCTGGGAGACAAAGTCGAACCCGCGGCCGATCAGCCGGTCTTTCAGTTCCTGAAAGTTTTCAATGATGCCGTTGTGTACCACCGCGATCCGCTCGTCCTTGCTGTAATGCGGATGGGCGTTGACGACGCTCGGCTCGCCGTGGGTGGCCCAGCGCGTGTGGCCGATGCCGCAGCAACCGGCAACGGCATGGCCGCCGTCGGTCATATCGCTGAGCACCCGCAGCCGTCCTTTCGCCTTGACAATCTCAATTTTGCCGGCGGCGTTCTGCACCGCAATGCCGGCCGAATCATAGCCGCGATATTCAAGTTTGGCCAGACCGTCCAACAAAATCGGGGCGGCCTGGTCCCGGCCGGTAAAACCAACAATTCCACACATCGGTAGTTCCCTCCAGTTTGTGTCATGAGATTGGGGCGAATCTTCGCCGAAAGCGCGATCCATCGGATCTGAGCTTGCAACGCTAAACTCGAAACTCTTTATCCTTCACGGATTCTTCCAGTATATGCGATTTTGTGCAAAATGTCTACCTTTTCAGGGGGCCAAACCGCAAACCTGACCAAAAAAGTAACCGGCCGTCAAGGGCAACGGCCGGCTGCGCACGTATTCTCCCTTTCCAGTATCTTACACCATGAAGACTTTTTAAATGAAGAAAGACGTACTTACTTAAGTTTATCAAGAAATTCGGCTGCCTGCAAGGAAAACGCGGCGTTTTCTGCTTTTGCAAAGAAAATACCGCGCGTTTTTTGCGTTTCCCTTGTTTTGAAGGGAGAACACAAAAGAATGTTAGTCTGCCCCGCCTGCGTCTTGGGCCAGCCGGGCGCATACGACATACCGCCCGTTGGCGCTGGAATACTCACAGGTGGAGAGTGTCAGCAGCTGGTCGCCATAAGAAGGGGTGATGCCGCTGTCCACATCGCTGCGGCGTTTGGTCTCGGCCACAAACTCGTTGAACGTCGCCTCATCCATATCGAGGAAGGTGTTGTACGGGAAGCTGGTATCCTGCACCACGTCAATCGCAAAGGCGGCGTATACTTCATAATCGCCGCCGCCGTACAACGTGTCCAGCCGGATGGTCGGGTGTTCTTCATACATGGAAGCTTCCTTGTAATCGGTCAGGCAGCCGAAGATGGTGCCGGTTTTCATGTTGTGGCCGTAGATCACAAGGTTGTTGCTCTGCGCGTCCGCAGTCAGCGTGCAGTCTTCGTCCAGGTAAGGCGTGCCATAGTTGCTGTATTCCTGGCTGAAATCATGCCGCAGGTAAAAATCCGGGCGGTCCGGGCTGTACATGACCGGGAAGCTCAGATTGGTGCCCTCGATTTTGATCCAGCCCACAAAGTCAGGGTTGCGTGCAACCAGCGGTGCGAACCGGGTGGCGTTGTCCACCGTTGTTTCCACCGAAACAGTCTCGGTGCCTGGTTCGGCAATCAGCGATTCCAGCTGCGTGAATTCGGATTCAGTCTGTTTGTCCTGCCACAGCCGGCTCAGCAGCGCGCCGGCGCTGGCCACAAACACCAGCGCAAAAAAGGCGAGCGCCACCGTGTACCCCACACCGCTGCGTTTGGGTTTGGGGGTGCGGGCCGCCCGAACGGGGGCGGGATCCAGGTCCTGGTCGTACAAAACCGGTTTCCCGGTTTGCACAAGCGGGGCGGGATCGTTGCGTTTGATTTTCGGCATGGGCACAAGCCTCCTGCAAAAGCGGTGAAACGCCGGGGATAAGTTCCTAAACGAGCCTATTATACTACGTTGTGCCGTCTTTGGCAAGAAAAAACAGCGCGTCTGACCCTTGGCAGAGGGGAAGGGGTATGGTATACTGGTGGTAAAGATTTGGCAAAGATTCTATTTCGAAAGGTAGGGACCCCATGCTCGTTTCTCTTCTGCTGCTTCTGGCGGTCGTCATGTTTACCTGCACCGCGTTTCACCGCCTGTCCAACCGGCTGGGGGTGCCGGCGCTGCTGGCGTTTTTGTTTTTGGGGATGCTCTTCGGCTCGGACGGTCTGTTCAAAATCCCGTTTGAAGATTACGCTTTTGCCGACCAGGTCAGCACCGTGGCGCTGCTGTTCATCATGTTTTACGGCGGCTTCGGCACCAACTGGCGCGCAGCGCGCCCGGCCGCTGCCCCGGCCATCCTGCTTTCCAGCCTGGGAACCGTGCTCACGGCGGCGCTGACAGGCCTGTTCTGCCATTTTGTGGTGGGTATGCCGCTGCTGGAAGGCCTGCTCTGCGGCGCGGTGCTCGGCTCTACCGATGCGGCTTCGGTTTTCGCCATCCTGCGCGCGCGCAAACTTGCGCTGAAAGAAAACACGGACTCCCTGCTGGAGGTGGAAAGCGGTTCGAATGACCCGTTCGCCTATATGCTCACGGCGGTTCTGCTCACGGCAATGGAAAGCGGCATCACACCCGGGGCGGTGGCGCGGCTGCTTGGCGCACAGCTTGTGTTTGGGCTGGCGTTTGGGTTCGGCGTCGGCTGGGCGGCGTTGTGGCTGCTGCGCCGCCTGCGGCTGGATGGCTCAGGCTTTGAAACGATTTTTGTGGTGGCGACTGCGCTGTTCAGCTATGCGGCGCCAGCCATGCTCGGCGGAAACGGTTTTTTGAGCGTATACATCACCGGCATCCTGCTGGGCAACGGCCGGCTGCGCAGCACCGCAACCCTTGTCTCTTTCTTTGATGGGGTTACCGGCATTATGCAGATGGTGCTGTTTTTCCTGCTTGGCCTGCTGGCCTTTCCCAGCCAGATGCCCGCTGTGGTGCTGCCGGCGGTCGGCATTATGCTGTTCCTGACCTTTGCGGCGCGGCCGGCGGCGGTCTTTCTGCTGCTGGCGCCGTTCCGCGGCAGCCGGCGGCAAAAGCTGCTGGTTTCCTTTGCGGGGCTGCGGGGGGCGGCTTCGATCGTTTTCGCGGTTATGACGGTTATCAGCCCGGTTTCTACCGACCATGACCTGTTTCATATTGTCTTTTTGATTGTTCTGTTTTCCATCTCGCTGCAGGGGTCGCTGCTGCCGTTGGCCGCGCGCCGGCTGGGCATGATTGACGAAGGGGGAAATGTCCTCAAAACCTTTACCGACTATGTGGATGAAACGCCGGTACAGTTCATTCAGTTTACGGTGCCGGACGGCCATGCCTGGTGCGGCCGGGCCGTGCGGGATTTGATCCTGCCGCCCGGCAGCCTGCTGATCAGCCTGCAACGCGGGCAGGAGCAGATTGTGCCGAACGGCGATACACAGCTGGCCGCCGGGGACAGGCTGATCCTTGCGGCGCTTGAGAGGGAAACCCTGCCCGGCGTGACCTTGACCGAAAAAGAGGTCACGGCGCAAGACCTTGCCGCCGGCGCCCGCCTGGCCGATCTGCCGCGCCGCGCCGATGCCCTGATCGTGCTGGTGGAGCGCGGCGACAGCTATCTGCTGCCAAACGGCGATACCATTTTGCAGGCAGGGGACCGGTTGGTGATCAACAATACCGAGGGGTAAACAAAAACCAGAAGCCGCGACAATACGGCTTCTGGCAGACTGTTGCCCCTTTTGCGGTATCAAAAAAGCGGTCACGGCGCGCCGGCTTCGGCCGGATACATCCGGACAACCGGCCAGCCAAGGCTTGATGCGGCCTCGGCGTCATGGGTGACAAGGATCGCATCCCGTCCGGCAGTCAGACGACGGATCGCGGCCGATGCCTGGCTGACGAGGGCGGCATCCATGCCGGTGAAGGGTTCGTCAAACAGCAGGGCCGGCGCGCCGGGGCACAGCAGCGCCCGCAGCAGCGCCGCGCGCCGCGCCTGCCCGCCCGAAAGCTTTGCGCAGGGCAGCGCAAGTTCCTTATCGGTAAAGCCGAGCGCACGCAGCTCGGCTTCGGCTGCCGCTGCGCTGCCGCCGGGCAGCGTTATGTTGGCCGCCGCCGTCAGCTGCGGGCACAGGCGGTTTTCCTGAAAGACCGCCGCCACCCGCACGGGGGCCTGCACCGCGCCTTCATCGGCGGTTTCCAGCCCCATCAGGATGCGAAGCAGCGTTGTTTTGCCGCATCCGGAAGGCCCCATCAGCACAAGCGGGCCGTTGACGGTCAGGCTGAAATCCTGCAAAACGGTCTTGGGACCGAATTTCTTGGTCAGGTGGTTGACCGCGAAGCTCATGCCGCTACCTCCCCGCAGAGTTTTTTCTTGGCTGCCCGCAGCCCGCGTGCCGACAGCGCCGACAGCGCGGCCGACAGCAGCACGATGACGAGCGTCCAGGCAAAGACATCGGGGGTGGACAGCGTGATCTTGGCGCGGTAGAGCGCATCCCCGACGCTGTGGTCGGGCAGGCCGATGACCTCGGCCGAAACGCCGCTTTTCCAGCACATGCCCATCGCGGCGATGCAGCTTTCGCTGAAGGAGGGAAAGACCCCCGGCAGCCAGATGTACCGCAGACGTTTGGAAAGCGGCAGCTTGTAGACCGCCGCCATCTCGAGCAGCTGGGGGTCGGTATCGGCCATACCGCCCGCAACCCCGGCATAGATCACCGGCAGCACATGGGTAAAGCTGACCACGACCGAAAGATTTTCACTGCGCACCCAGAGCAGCGCCAGAATCACAAAGCTCGCGACCGGCATCGCGCGGATCAGCTGCAGCGGCGGGCCGATCAGAACCCGCACCCACTGCCACCGCCCGCCGGCCGCGCCCAGCAGCAAACCGACCGCCACCGCCAAAAGGAACCCGGTCAGAATCCGCAGTGAACTGAATACAATGCGGCGCCAGAATTCGGTTGTCGGCAGCTGGGCGGCCAGCGCTTGTACCGTCTGCGAGGGTGTGGCCAAAAACAACCCGCCGTGGCCCAGCGCCATGGCCAGCAACTGCCAGGCGGCCACCCAGAACAGGATGGCCGCCGCAGTCTGCCAGCGCTTCGGTTTAGCCCGCGACGCCATAGTAGAAGGCGTCGTCCGGCATGGCGCCGCCCACACTGGCCGGGTCGGCGTCGTACAGAACCTGGAAGTAGGTGGCAAGGTCGGTTTTCATCTCCGAACCTGTTTCAAAGACGATGTTGCATTCGGGCAGCGCCTTCTGGGCCAGCGCGGCCTTGGCCACAATGCCGTATTCCTCGCACAGCGCGGCCGTGCCCTCCAGATCCGAATTGGCCAGTTCCGTGCTGGTCTCATATGCGGTCAGGAAGGCGCTGAAGGCTTCGGGGTTCGCCTCAATCGCGTCGGTGCGGGCCACCAGCACGCCGGTCACAAGCTTGGAACCGGCCACGGCCTCCCACTCGGTGTTCATATCGAGGGCCACCCGCAGCCCCTCCACCTGGGAGAGCGCGCTTGTCACGAACGGCTGGGGCAGCATTGCGATCGTGCCCGCGCCGGCCTGCAGCTGGGCCAGCGCCTCGGTGGCCTCGCTGAAATATTCGATCGTCACGTCGGTATCGGGGTCAAGGCCGTTCTCGCTCAGCACATACCGCAGCACATACTCCGGCGTTGTGCCCTTGCCGGTGGTCAGGATGGTCTGCCCGGCCAGGTCGGCCACGCTCTGCACGCTGTCGCCCTGTTCCAGCACATACAGCACGCCGAGGGTGTTGATCGCGGCCACCTGCACCGCGCCGTTCGTTTTCTGGTAGAGGGTGGCGGCCAGGTTCGCCGGCACCGCGGCGGCGTCCAGTTCGCCCTGCACAAGCATCGGTACAATCTCGTCGGCCGCGCCGTGCATCGAAAATTCGAGGTCAAACCCGTAGTCGGCTTCGCCGCTGGCAACGTCGTCCACCAGGTTGATCAAGCCCATTGTGGTGGGGCCTTTCAGGCCGGCCACCCGCAGCGCGGCGGTTTCGGCCGCTTCGGGGGAAGCCGGGGCTTCGGTCGGGGCCTCGGCGGCGGCGGTGGCAGCCGGGGTTTCGGTGGTTTCGGGCGCTGCGCTGCTCGCCGCACCGCAGCCGGCCAGCGATGCGGTCATGGCCAGCGCAAGCAGCCCGGCCAAAAGACGGTTGGATTTCATGGTACTCCTCCTTGCGAAAGCGCAGAGAAAACGGCTGCCGCTGTAAAAGGGCGGCAGGCCGCTGCGCTTTGATTTGCTTTTGCGGGCTTACTATACTATAATAAAAGACAGAAGTCGATTGCCGGTGCAACAATTTTGCCCCGGCAACAAAACGCACGCTGTACAAAGGAGCCCGGTATGGATCTCTCACCCTATTACCCGCTGCTGCGGGCAACCTCGCTGCTGCGCCATATGCGTGATGACGAGCTTGACCATCTGCTCCACTGTTTTAATCCCCGCGTGCGCCGTTACCAGAAAGGCGAACTGCTGCTGCTGGCCGGCTACGAGACGCGGGAGGTCGGCATTCTGCTGGAAGGGCAGATCATCGCGCTCAAAAACACGCCGGACGGCGGCAGCGTGGCGATCACCCAGATGGAAGCCGGCGGCCTGTTTGGGGATGTGCTTTCGGGCTCAAGCGAAAAAAGCCCGGTCAGCGTGATGGCGCAGACCGCCTGTCTGGCCCTCTACCTGCCATATGAAAAGATCATCCACCCCTGCGCCCAGCTGCACGAAACCCATCTGCAGCTGCTGCAAAACCTTGTGCTGACCATCTCGAACAAATACTTCGCGCTCGACCGCCGCATTGAACTGCTAATCTGCAAAAGCCTGCGCACCCGGATCAGTCTGTGGTTGCTGGAACAGGCCGAGGCCGCCGGCAGCGATACCTTCGCCGTGCCGCTGACCCGCGCCGGCCTGGCGGAGTATCTCAACTGTGACCGCAGCGCGCTGAGCCGGGAACTCGGCCGGATGCAGCGCGAAGGGCTGGTCGAAACCTTCCGCGGCAGCTTCAAAATTCTGGATAAACCACGTCTGCGAACCCAGTGCCAGATGTGAGCGCCTGATACATCCTTACGATGAGGTGAACCCATGAACAACCGTGAAACCCCTGTTTTGTATATTGTCATCCCCTGTTACAACGAAGAAGCCGTGCTGCCGATCACGGCGCCGATGTTTTTGCAAAAAATTACAGATCTGGCCGCCGCCGGAAAAATCAGCCCCGAAAGCCGGGTGCTCTTTGTCAACGATGGTTCGAAGGATAAAACCTGGCAGATCATCACCGAGCTGGCAAACAGCGACCCGCACTACATCGGCATCAGCCAGAGCCGCAACCGCGGCCACCAGAACGCCGTGCTGGCCGGTTTGATGGAAGCCAAAGACCGCTGCGATATCACAATCTCGATCGACTGCGACGGCCAGGACGACATCAACGCGATGGACGCAATGGTGGACGCCTACCGCGACGGCTGCGAGATTGTTTACGGCGTGCGTTCCAAGCGGGATACCGATACCTTTTTCAAGCGCTTCACGGCCGAAGGGTTTTACAAACTTCTCAACGCGATGGGGGCCGAGGTCGTCTACAACCATGCCGACTACCGCCTGATGAGCGCCCGCGCTTTGCAGGAGTTTGCCAAGTTTAAGGAGGTCAACCTCTACCTGCGCGGCATGGTGCCGCTTGTCGGCTTCAAGAGCACGGTCGTTACCTACGAGCGGCACGAACGGATCGCCGGCGAAAGCCACTACCCGCTTTCCAAAATGCTCGGCCTTGCGTTTGACGGCATCACAAGCCTTTCGGTCAAGCCGATCCGCTTTATCACAGGTTTTGGCGTGCTGGTGGCCGGGGTATCCTTCCTCGGGGTGGTCTGGGCCATCATTGAAGCGCTGCTCGGCGCGACGGTGTCGGGCTGGGCGTCCACCACCTGCATCATCTGCTTTGTCTCGGGCGTGCAGCTGATCTGCCTTGGCGTGATCGGGGAGTATATCGGCAAGATTTACATGGAAACCAAGCGCCGCCCGCGCTACATCATCAGCGACCGCACCTGGGAAAAAGCGGAAAAAGCAGGACAGGGGGATACGCTATGAGCCGTCAGGTCTGGAAGGGCTCGACCCTGTTAAACCCCGAACCGCCGGTGCTTGTCAGCTGCGGCCCGGCCGACCGGCCCAACCTCATCACGGTGGGCTGGTGCGGTACCATCTGTACCCAGCCGCCGATGCTCTCGATCAGCGTCCGGCCCGAGCGCTACAGCCACGGCCTTATTCAAGAGAGCGGCGTCTTTGTCGTCAACCTGCCGACCGAATCGCTCGTGCGGGCCGTTGACTGGTGCGGGGTCAAAAGCGGACGGGATGTGGACAAGTTCGCCGCAATGGGCCTGCACGCCGCCCCGGCCGCCAAGGTGGAGACGGTCCTTTTGGAGGAAAGCCCCCTGAACCTTGAATGCAAGGTTACGCAGGTGATCCCGCTCGGCAGCCATGATTTGTTCCTGGCCGAGGTTGTCGCCTGCGATGTGGACGAGAGATTGCTTGACCCGAACGGCAGGCTCTGCCTCGAGCGCGCCGGCCTTATTGTCTACTCACACGGGGCGTATCTTGCGCTCGGCAGGCAGCTTGGCACCTTTGGCTACAGCGTGCGCAAAAAGCCGCGCCGCGCCCCCCGCAAAGGAGGATCACGATGAACAAAACCGACAGCTTTCTGCATCAACTGCACCTGCGTGCGCGGGAACGGCAGATTGTGCGGCTGCTGCGCAACCAGGTGGCCGCGGCGTCCAGCATATTGGAAGTGGTGCTTGCCATCCTTGTGCTGATCGGGCTTTTAATCAGCACGGTGCCGATCGCGCAGGAGATGTTCAACCTTGTCTCCACCCGGAGCACCGAGGCGTTCCAGACTTTTTTGGGCCACGCCTTCAACCTTGTCATCGGCATTGAGTTTATCAAGATGCTGGCCAAACACAGCCCGGGCAGCGCACTGGAGGTGCTTCTCTACGCGATTGCGCGGCAGATGATCCTCGGGCACGAATCGGCGCTCGAAAGCTTCATCAGCGTTGCTTCCATCGGGCTGATCTTCCTGATCCGGCGGTTTGTCTTTGTGCCGTCCTTCGGCTCCACCATGCCGGATGGCCAGCCCGCCCCTGATACCGAACCCAACCCCCATGAAGGGGACGAAACCTTTGCCTGAAGGCTTTGCCTGGTTACAGAACTATATTTGCCTGCGCGCTGCGCCCTGCCCGGGGTGCAGCGCGCTTTTTGCTGTGCAGAGGGCACGGGTATGCAGCAAAGATCAACAAAAGATCAACGCCTTTGTTTATCTGGCGTTTACCTTGGGCGTGTAGAA
>DSLFR04102__coassemble_1643_pt1 | contig 11281 bp, 9 predicted proteins | sample DSLFR04102__metabat2_high_PE_033 | metagenome-assembled genome bin DSLFR04102 | reverse complement strand
TCAAAGCTGAAGGGCTTGGTCACGATGCCGACGGTCAAAATGCCGAGGTCGTGGGCCGTTTCAGCCACAACGGGAGCCGCGCCGGTACCGGTGCCGCCGCCCATGCCGGCCGTGATAAAGACCATCTGCGCGCCCTTGAGGGCGTTGGCGATTTCATCTTTGCTTTCCTCGGCGGCACGCTGGCCCACTTCGGGGTCGGCGCCAGCGCCGCGGCCCTTGGTCAGCTTGGCGCCCAGCTGCACCTTCTGGGTTGCTTTGGAGTTAATCAGGGCCTGCTGGTCGGTGTTCATTGCCACAAACTCGACCCCGCCGAGACCGGCTTCGACCATGCGGTTGACGGCATTGCCGCCACCGCCGCCGACGCCGATGACCTTGATGTTAGTTACATTCTGCATCTCTTCATCGAGAACGAACGCCATGAGTGTATCCCCCTAAATCTTTCAGTTCGGCAAGCGGGCCCCGGCCGCGCGCAGCAACCGCCGCGCCGCAAAACTGCCGGGCACAAGTACCGTGTTATCCATATAACTGATTATTAGCATACCAAATCTGCCGTTCAATTTCAATAGCTGCACGGCAAAAAGAAAAAAAATTGCCGTGCGCCCCGTGGTTTTGTCTAAACCCCACGAGACGCCGGCAGCATTTTTATCAGTTTTGACCATCCTCGTTCCAATCATCCAGCCGGCGGCAGCAAGCGCCCAGCCGGGCAAGGTCGGCGGGCAGGTCGGCATAGCCGCGGCGGATGTGCCCGGCATCCCGCAGCAGGCTTTCGCCCTGCGCCCCCAGCGCGGCCAGCACCAGCGCCGCCCCGCCGCGCAGGTCGGGCGCGGTCAGCCCGGCCCCGTGCAGCGGCCGGCCGCCCCGCACCGCCAGGTCCCTCCCTTCGGCCCGCACCTGCGCGCCAAGCGCCCGGAACCCTTCGGCGCAGGCAAACCGGTTCTGGAACAGCGCATCGTGGATCGCGCTCTCCCCTTCGGCAAACAGCAGCACGGCGGCGGCGAGAGGGGCCGTATCGGTCGCAAAGCCGGGCCAGGCGGCCGTGCACAGCCGCACGCCGCCGCGCAAAGGCCGGCCCGGGTCGCGCTGCACCGCAAACCCTTCCCCCTGCGGCGTCACACGGCAGCCCACCCGGCGCAAAAACTGCAAAAAGGCCCCCAGATGCCCGGGCGGGCAGCCTTCCACCGTCACCTGCCCGCCGGCAATCGCCACGGCTGAAGCATAGGTTGCGGCCGCAATACGGTCGGGCAGCGGGGTATGGCGCGCGCCGCCGGGCAGCAGCCCGCCGGCGCCGCGGATGGTCAGCACCGGGGTGCCGGCCCCCGCAATTTCCGCCCCGGCCGCATTCAAAAAAGCCGCCACATCCTGAATTTCCGGTTCCCGCGCCACGCCGCGCAGCGTCGTATATCCTTCGGCGCAGGCGGCCGCCATCAGCAGCGTCAGGGTGGCCCCCACACTGGGCAGCCGCAGCGTGTAATCCACCGCGTGCAGCGCGCCGCGCCGCCGCAGCGTGACCGCCTGCGCCCCTGCCTGCACCGTAGCCCCCATGGCGGCCAGGCCGTCAAGGTGGATGTCGATCGGCCGCGGCCCAAGCCGGCACCCGCCGGGCAGCGGCATTGTGACGGCGCCGGCCCGGATCAGGAGCGGCGCCAGATAAAAAACCGAAGCCCGCATTGCTCCGGCCACCGCAGGCGGGATATCGCCGCAAAGCGGCCGCGGCGCAAGCCGGATGGTATCGCCCTGCAGTTCGGGCGCCGCGCCGACCGCCCGCAGCAGCGCAAGGCTGGTGGCCACATCCGCCAGCGGCGGCACGCCCGAAACGGCGCAGGGTTCACCGCAGAGCAGCGCGGCAGCCAGCAGCGGCAGCACGCTGTTTTTTGCCGCTGCCGGCCGGATGCACCCCTGCAGCCCCCGCCCGCCTGTAATAGCAATTGTCTCCATCGCCGCACCGCCTTTCGCCTTTGCCCGCCGTGATCCCCGTAAAAGTCTGCCGCCTCTCCACACATACCATTCTATGCCGGTGCGGCGGCAAACTGTCCCGCGCCGTTTTACAGCAGCAGCGGCTGTATCTGCACGCCGCGCAGCGCGCTCTCCAGCGCATCGGGCAGCTGGGTGAAATCGCTTTTGAGGCTGTTCGGCTTCTTGAAGCTGTCATCCTGCCCGAAGGGTACAAAATAGAAATGTTTGCGCTGCAGCAGCGCCGCCAGGCTGGGCGCGCTGCCGGCAAGCCCATCGTTGGTGGAAGGCGCCAGCACCACCGGCCGGCCGCCGCGCAGCAGGCTTTTGGCCGCCAGCGTCACGGCGGTTGAGCTGATGCCGGCCGCCAGCAGCCCCAGCGTTGTGCCGGTGCACGGTGCGATCACCATCGCCTGGGCAAGCTTTTTCGGGCCGAGCGGTTCGACCTGCTGCAGGGTGGTCAGCGGTTCCTGCCCGGTGATCTGCCGCAGCGTTTGTTTCAATGCGGCAGCCGTACCGAAGCGCGTATCCTGCCCGGCCGCGCTCGCGCTGAGCACCGGCACCACCCGCCAGCCGCGGCGGCACAGCGTTTCAATCTGCGGCAGCACGGCCGAAAAACTGCAAAAGCTGCCGCACAGCCCGAACACGACGGTGCGCGGCGCATCCTGCCTGGTCTCCATGTTTCACCCCTCCCCTTCTGTCTGTTCGCACAGCATCCGCAGCACGGTGTCGGCAACCAGCGCACCGGCGGTGGCCGGGGCGCAGCGGCCGGGCAGGCCGGGCGCAAACCGGGCGCAAAGCCCCAGCGCATCGGCCGCCGCCAGGTCCACCCCGCCCGGCGCGCTGGCCAGGTCAATGATGACCGCGCCCGCCGGCAGCCGGGCCAGCAGCGCAGCCGGCAGCACCGGCGCAGGAATGGTGTTGACCACCGCTTCAAACCCGGGCAGCAGCCGGGGCAGCGCGGTAAGCGGCGCGGCGCGGCAGCCGCTGCAGCGGGCAGCGGCGCGCTGGTCAGCCGCGCGGGCCGCCACCGTCACCCGGCCGCCCAGCGCCGCCAGCCGGTTTGCCACAGCCCTGCCCACCCGGCCATACCCCAGCACAAGGAACGGGCTTTCCCAGATGGTGCGGTCCCGCAGCTGCAGCAGCAGGCCCAGGCAGCCTTCAGCTGTCGGCACTGCGTTCAGCCGGGCCAGCGCCGGCTCTTCGTAATAGTCATAAAGCTGCACGCCCCGCGCCGCCGCACAGCCGCGCAGCGCCGGCCCCACACGGCCCGCAAAGGCCCGCGCGCCCGGCCGGGCCGCCGCCAGCGCCGCCATGCTTTCCGGCTGGGATTCGGCCGTCGTCATCGGCAGCAGCAGGTTGGGCGCTTCGGCGGCGCGGTCAGGCGGCAGCACGGTGCAGCCCGCAGCCCGCAGCGCGGCCGCGGCGGCATTCTGGCGGGGGTCCGCCCCCACCACACAAAAGACAATGGCCATGCCATCCACCTCCCCGGTTCTGGGCCATCCTATGCCGGGCCGCACGCGGACGTGACAGCGCCCCCGGCGAAATTCGCCGGGGGCGCTGTCACAAATGAAAAACTCTGGCGGTTCGGCGGCCTGCGCCCGCCCAAACAGGCAAGGGGCGCAAAAGGCGGAACGGCAGAATTTTTCATGCTTCCTTCTATTAATAATATCGCATGGCGTCGCACAGGCCGCGCCAGATCGGCAGCGGATCGACCGGGACTTCGCCGATGCGCACCTCGCCGATGGTGACGGCGTTGGTGGTGGCGATCTGTTCGCCAATGCCGACGGTATCGCCGGCGTCCACCTGCAGGGTGCGCAGGTTATAGAAAATGCTCTTGACGCCGCCGCCGTGTTCAATAACCAGGGTGTTGCCGGCCGTGCCGCCCAGGTCTTCGGCCAGCAGCACCCGGCCGTTGGCCGGGGCAATCAGCGCCCCGCCCCGTTCGCTGGAGATGACGGCGTTGGTTGCGGTGCGCCCGGTACCGGTGCCGGCCTGCCGCTGGGAAACCGTGCGCCCGACATACTCGGTCGTACCAAAGGGCAGCGTCACCTCGATTGTGGAGGGGAAGGGCTGCACAAAGCCGCCTTCGGCCCAGGCCATTTCGGGGTCAGCCACCGTCAGCAGCGCCTGAACCTCGGCCGGGGTTTCCTCAGCCGAAAGATAGGGCGTGGTCAGCTCGCTGCGCCAGGAATAATCCCGCGCGGAGGCGCTTGTCTGCCGCACCGTCAGGGTGTATTCCTGCGTAAAGGCACCCGCCTGCAGCTGGATCGTATACTTCCCGGTGGGGCGGTCCACCTCAATAGGCAGGTAGGCGATCCACCCGCTCTGCCCTTCGTAGAACGGGGTCGCCGTGAGCTCGGTGGTCAGTACCGGCGTTTCACTCACGCCGCTCACCCGCACCACCGCAACGCCGCCCTGCTGCACCGCCGTGGTATTCAGCCGGAAGGAGGGGCGCAGGTTGACCGTGAAAGCGAACCGGTAGGTCTGGCTTCCGCTGACCCCGGCCTCATGGCTCAGGCCGGTTTCGGTGCGGTACACCGTAAGTTCCGCCGTATAATCGCCGTTTTCGGTGAATTCAAAGGTGACGAACTCTTCGCCTGCGCCGTCAAAAACCGTTTCGCCCTCCGCGTCTTCCACGACCAGCCGGCTTTCGCATTGATCCGCCTGGATGGAAAGCGAGACCGACGCGGTCTGCACCTCGTCCAGCTGCTGCGGTTCCCGGGTGAGCTGCTTTGCATAGCTGCGCTTGAACCAGTCGCCCACAACCGGCACCCGCCAATCGTAAGCCGCCGTTTCCAGCGTTTGGCCCGCAAAGCTCGCGGCAACTTCGGGCAGCATATCCTCGGTCGCACCGCTGTACAGCCAGCCGATGCCGACGCCGGCCACCACCGCAACAAAGGCCAGCACCAGCAGCAGCCACTTGCACAGCCCCCACATGCCCGAAAGGACCCGCTGCCCCATGGTGGGGGCTGCGGCCTCCTCGTCCGTTTCGGGGGCGGGTTCGGCAGGCAGGGCCGCCATCAGCTTTTCAATCGAAAGCTGCACCGTGCGGGTCATCTCCGCCGTGCGGCGGCGCTGCTCCTCGGTTTCGGCCGGCGCTTCGGGTGGTTCTGCCGGCTTATCGGGCTCGGGTGCTTTTTGCTCCGCAGGTTCGTCCGGCGCGGGCGCTTTGCCCTCCGGTTCCTGCGCAGACGGTTCGTCCGGCACAGGCTTTTCGGCTTCCGGTGTGGGCGGTTCGGGTTCGGCTTCCTGCGCAGACGGTTGCTCCGGCGCAGGCTTTTCGGCTTCCTGCGCAGGCGGTTCATCCCGCGCCGGCGGTTCGGCTTCCGGGGCGGGTGCGGGCGGTTCGGTGGTCGGCTCGGCTGCCTCGCCCTGGTCAGCGGGCTGCTCTTGCCGCACCGCCGCGGCGCTTTCCGCCGGCCGGGCGGGCTTTTTGCGGCGTCGCCGCCGCTTTTTGGGGGCCGGCGGCGCCGCGCCCTCCCCGGGTGTTTCCGGGGTTGTCGGTTCGATTTTTTTCTCCTCCATATCCTCCATATGCGTCACTTTCTGCCCGCCCGCTGGCGGGGCCTCCCTCTATCGCAATTCGCACGGCGGATTCTCAGCGGTTTTCCTGGTATTGCAGGCCGCTCGAACCGCGGATCGCCGCGGACGGGTCAACCGATTTGCTGCCGATGCGAAGTTCATAAATCAGGTCATGGGCGTCGGTGGCAAGGCCGACGGTATCTCCCTTGACAACGTTCTGCCCTTTTTGCACCTGGACCTCACCCATGCCGAAGAGATAGCTCTTGACGCCGCAGCCATGGTCGATGACTACGGTGCCGCCCGACATGGCCAGCGTGCCGGCAAAGACAACGACGCCGTTTTGCGGCGCGCTGACAATGCTGCCGGGTTCGGCTGCGCCATAGGTCAGCCCGGTGGAGCGTCCGGCGCTCTGGCCTTCCGCCATCAGCCGTGCGCCGTAGGGGATGGTGGCCGAGCTTGGATGGGGGGAAGCAAAGGCCCCCTGCCAAAGCTTGCCTTCCTCGCTGGTGGTGTAAAGCGGCCAGATCGCGTTGCGGTATTCCTCGGCTGCGGCGGCATCGCTTGATGAATCGGGCTGGGTCTGGATGGTCGCGGAATCCATCTCGGTCACCGAGAGGGTCAGCTCCTGCACCAGATCGCCGCAGCTGAGGGTCAGGGTGTGCGCCCCGCCCTCGGCGTTATAGGTAACCGGGATATAGCCCATGTAGCCGTCCTGGGTGGGGCGGAACCAAACATCCCCCAGGTCGGTTGCAAGCGTCGGGGTGCTGCCGTCCAGAATGCCGGTAACCCAGACTGCGACAATCGTGCCTTGGGGCGCGCTGTCGGTGCTGAGGATGGCGCGCGGCTTCTGGTTCACGGTAAAATTGGCACGGTAGGAATACCAGCCGGTGCTCTGGCCCGGCGATTCGGTGTCCGGGTCGCGGTAAAGGGTCAGTTGCAGCTCATAGGTGCCGTTCTGGCTGTAGACATAGCTGTTGTAGCCGGCGGCATCACCGGTTACGCCAACCGTGCCGTCCGGCGCGGTCAGGGTCAGTTCACTGCGGCTGACCCAGTCAGGCAAAACCAGCGCGGGCGCTGCATCGCCAAAATCGCCGAGTTTTTGCACCGTGAGGTTGGTCGGCTCGCCAAAGCTGCGGGTCAGGTACTGCCCCAGCACCGGCACCGACCAGTCCGAACCGTTGGGTTCCAGCGCCACCTCCCCCAGCGTGGGGTGGGTGTCCGGCAGGCGGTTTTCGCCGGTCATGGCATACAGCGCCGCGCCGGCGCCGCCCAGCAGCAGCGCCACCATCAGCAGCACCATCACAATCCACAAAAACAGTCTCTTCATGCCAGGGGGTCCTCCAAACGGCGGCAGGTGAACAGCAAAGGCCGGGTACGCCCCTTGCCGTGCAAAAGGTCACACCTGGCCGTTGTCATGCGTGATTTTTCTGCCTGTGCGCCGGCCTTACTGCGCGGCGCCCTCGGCGCCGGGGTCGGTTTCGGCGGCAGGGGCGACATCCTGAATCGGCTCATAGGTCGGTTCATCGTCGTCCGCATCAAAGTCGTCATCGGCGTAGAGCAGCTGCTCGTATTCGTCCAGTTCCTTTTCCCGGCGGCGCAGATAAAGCGCAACCGCCGTCAGAACGCCAGCCGCCGCGGCGATAAACGCCAGCGCGACGCCAAAGGTGGATTTCTTCATCATAACTGCATACCTCCCAAGGGGGTGGCAGGCCGACCGCCCGCCTGATGTTCGGCGCGCCTGTGGGCGCCTTGTTACTATTATAACCGAGCCCGGGGGCGAATACAACAACACAAAAGTAAAATTTTGGTGGTTTCGGCCGTTTTTACCGTTTTGTCACAGTCCCCTGCCGGGCAGGTAGGCCGCAAACGCGCTGGGCACCGGGTAGCGTTCAGCCAGCTCGTCCGGCTGCGCCCAGGCGTAGCCGGCGGGCAGCGGCACGGCCGGGGCCTTTCCCTGCCAGCCCGAAAGCTCCCAGATGCGGTGGGTAAACACATGCCGGGCCGGCGGCAGCGCGCGCTGCCATTCCACCTGCAGCCCCAGCGGGGCAAGCGCCGCATCCAGCCCGGCGCAGTCAAGGCTCCGGCCTTCAAACGCGGCCGGCTGCCAAAGGTTTGCCAAAAGCCCTTTGGCCGGGCGGCGCTGCAGCAAAAGGCCTGCCTCGCTTTCAACCAGCGCCACCGTAACCGGAAGGCGCTGCTTTTCCTTGCGGGGCGGTTTACAGGGCAGCCGGGCGGCCCGCCCGGCCGCCCGGCCGCGGCAGAGCGCCGCCACCGGGCAGGAAGCGCAGGCCGGCGCGCCCGGCAGGCAGACAAGCGCGCCGAGTTCCATCAGCGCTTCGTTGAAGGGGCCCGGGGCGTCGGGCGGCATCTCGTCAAGCACAAGCCCGGTAAACCGCCGCCTGACCGCCGGTTTGGTGATGTCGGCGTCATCATTATACAGCCGGGCAAAGACCCGCAGCACATTGCCGTCAACCGCCGGGGCCCGGATGCCGAAGGCGATGCTGGCGATTGCACCGGCCGTGTATTCCCCAATGCCGGGCAAAGCGCGCAGCGCCTGCCAGTCCGCCGGCAGGCTGCCGCCGTATTGTTCGCAGACAAGGCGGGCGGCCTTCTGCATATTGGCGGCGCGGTTGTAATACCCGAGCCCCTGCCAGAGCTTGCGCAGCCGGTCAGGCGGGCAGGCCGCAAGGGCGGCGGGGTCAGGCAGCTCGGCCACGAACCGTTCGTAATAGGGCAGGGCTGCGGCAACGCGGGTCTGCTGCAGCATGATCTCACTGACCCAGATATGATAGGCCGAAGGCTCCTGCCGGAACGGCAGAAGCCTTCTGTGTTGCCAAAACCAGGTAAGCAGCCCTTCGGCTATGCCGAGCGCCATCAAAAGCCCCCGCAGGTGCGCGGGAACGGGATCACATCGCGGATGTTCGGGATGCCGGTGACATACATGAGCAGACGCTCAAAACCAAGGCCGTAGCCCGCATGCTTGACCGAGCCGAACCGCCGCAGGTCAAGGTACCAGTCGTAATCAGCGCAGTGCATGCCCAGCTCCTCAATGCGCTGTTCCAGCACATCGAGCCGTTCTTCACGCTGGGAACCGCCGATCAGTTCGCCGATGCCGGGCACCAGCATATCGGCCGCCGCGACGGTCTTGCCGTCGTCGTTCATCCGCATATAGAAAGCCTTGATTTCCTTGGGATAGTCGGTGACAAAGACAGGCTTTTTGAAGACCTGCTCGGTCAGGTAACGCTCATGCTCGGTCTGCAGGTCCATCCCCCAGGAAACCTTGTACTGGAAGTTTGCATCATTTTCCTTGAGCAGTTCGATCGCATCGGTATAGCGAACCCGGGCGAAATCGCTTGTGGCGACAAGGTTGAGGCGCTCCAGCAGGCCCTTGTCAAAGAACTGGTTGAAGAAGGCGAGCTCATCGGCGCAGTGATCCAGAAGATAGCGCACGACATACTTGGTCATCGCCTCGGCGGTATCCATATAGGTTTCAAGGTCTGCGAACGCCATTTCGGGTTCGATCATCCAGAATTCCGCCGCGTGGCGGGTATCGTAGCTTTTTTCTGCGCGGAAGGTCGGCCCGAAAGTGTAAACCTTGCCCAGCGCCATCGCGAGAGCTTCGGCTTCCAGCTGGCCCGAAACGGTCAGGTTGACCGGCCGCTTAAAAAAGTCCTGGCTGAAATCGACCATGCCGTCCTCTGTCTTCGGGATGTTGTCAAGGTCCATCGTCGTAACCTGGAACATCTCGCCGGCGCCCTCGCAGTCCGACCCGGTAAAGATCGGGGTGTGGACATAGGTAAAGCCGTTTTCATGGAAGAACTGGTGCAGCGCAAACGCAGCCTGGCCCCGCACCCGGTACGCCGCCAGGAAGGTGTTGGTGCGCGGGCGCAGGTGGGTCATGGTGCGCAGGTATTCGGTGCTCATCTTTTTCTTTTGCAGCGGATACTCCGGCCCGCAGGCGCCCAGGATCTCGATCGCGTCGGCGTTGATCTCAAAAGGCTGGCGCGCGCCGGGGGTCTGCACAAGCTTGCCGGTCACGGCAAAGCTTGTGTAGAGGCCGCATTTGGCCACCTCGGCATAATTGGCAAGCTTGTCGGCCTCAAACACAACCTGGACCGGCTTATAGCAGCTGCCGTCGGTCAGTGAGATGAAGCCGATCTTTTTGGAATCCCGCACCGTCTTGGCCCAGCCGCACACGGTCACCACAGTGCCGCTGGCCGGGGTGTCGGTGTAGAGCGTGGAAAGCTCCACGCGTTGTTTCAGATAATCCATACGATCCCCTTTCTCCCTCTCTTGGGCTGAAGATAGGGGTATTATACCGCATTTGCACGCCGTTGTACAGAGGCAGAACGCCCGCGCTTTACGCCGAAGCCCCCAGCACCCCGGCCAGGGCCCTGGCCGCGTACTCGCCTGCGCGCACCGCCTCGGCCAGGGTATTTGCATGGCCGCCGACTTCAATCAGCAGGCTGCCGGTCGTGATATCCTGGTTATAGAACCGATACCCGCAGAGCACCGGCCGTGTCAGGCCGGGGTATGCGCTCTCCATTGCCTGCTCCCAGGCGGCGGCAAAGGCAAGGTTCTGCTCCCAGCGGGGCAGGTTGACCGTCGTACCGTTGTCGCACCCTGCAATCAGCATCACCTGGGCCGTGGGCTCGCCGTTGATGTCGGCGACCGGTTTGATCCGCATGCCGTCCGCCTCGATTGCATCACGGTGCACATCCAGAATCACCTTGATGCTCGGATATTGTTCAAGGTAGGCGCGGGCCGTCTGGGCGCTGCGGCCGTAACTTTCGGTGTAGCTCGGCGAATCGTGCAGCGTCTCATCGTGCAGGGTGTTGATGCCGGCCGCGTTGAGCACTTCGGCCATCCGCGCGCCAACCGCGCACATGTTGGCCGTTTTGTCCTGGGTGCGGGCCGCAAAGCCCGGGTCAAAGACAAGGTCGTCCCAAAGCTGGTAGGTTTCGGTCGCGTGGGTGTGCAGGATCAGCACCTGGGGTTCGGCGCTGTCAAGTTCGATCTCAAACGGCAGCGGCCCGGCCGCGGCGGCCGCGAGCACCGCGTCGTCGCGCTCGGTCGAATTGCGGATGCTGCCGGCCGCCAGCGTGATATACCCTTCCCCGCTGCCCTGGCCGTACTGCCGCGGCTCAATCGCGCCGCCCGCGCCGGCAAGCAGTTCGGGCGGGGCCGTCGCGCCTGGCAGCGTACCGGACGGGGCAGGAGCCGGGCTGGGCGAAGGCTCGGGTTCGAAGGGCGCAGGGGTTGCGCTCGGGGCCGGCTGCGGGGCGGGCGTGGGCGCCGCCACCGGCTGCACGGCCTCGGCGGGGGCCGCCTGCGGCTCGGCCCGGGCTTCCCGCACGGCAGACAGGGCGGCTGCCGGGGCATAGAGCGCCGCGGCAGCCCACCCGCCGCCGATATGCGCCCCGGCCGCCACACTGCCTGCCAGCACCCCGGCCCCCAGCGCCAGCGAGGCCAGCCGCCCCAGCACACGGCGCCCATCCAACATACCGCATCCCCCCTGCTGGCCAGTATATGCGCCGCAGCGGCCCCCTTTGCCGCCGTGTTTGCAAAAAAAGCCGCGCTGGCAAAAAAATTTGAGCAAAGGTCTTGCAAGGCAGCCAAAAGTATGCTAAGATTATTCGTACTGTTATGGGTCAACCAAGGAGGTGGAACGAATGCCTAACATTAAATCCCAGAAGGACCGGGTCGTGCAGGCCAAGAAAGAGGCTATGCACAACAAGGCCATCAAGACCAGCCTGAAGACAGTGATCAAAAAGGCAGACGCTGCCATCGACAGCAACGCCGCGGA
>DSLFR04102__coassemble_1386_pt1 | contig 13325 bp, 7 predicted proteins | sample DSLFR04102__metabat2_high_PE_033 | metagenome-assembled genome bin DSLFR04102 | reverse complement strand
AGACCGGGGAACGCCCGGCCAGGCTATTCCTTTCTAGTATACCCACTTTGCCGCTTTTGTGCAAGGCGGCCGGAAGGGATTCCGGCGGGCGCTGCACAAAAAAACGGCGCCCTGCCTCCTGGTGGGGCAGGGCGCCGGCAAAGAAGCGGCAAAGATTAAATTAGCCGGTGACAGTCACGCTGGTGATATGGGGGTTCGCGCCCTCATACCAGTACAGGAAACCTTCGCAGTCGATGGTCTGGCCGACTTCAAGGTTCTTGACAGCGCTGTACACCTCAGAGGAAGCGTCGCACAGGTAGCTCTCGATCACGAAGGAGTAGGTGCCGCCGTTGTAGCTGACATTGAAGTAGAGATCGCTGCCCTCTTCGCCGGAGCCGTCGTAGTTGTACAGGAAAGCAACTTCGTTGCCGTCGGCATCGGTGCTCGGCGCAACGGTCAGGCCGGTGAACTTGACCTTTTCATTCTGATGGCTCTCAAGCTCATCGGTGCCGAGCAGCTCGGTCACGTCCAGCGGTTCCGACACGAAGGTGTCGCCGTCAAGGATTGCGTCAAGCTTGCCGTCCATGATCTCCACTTCGCCCGACCATTCCGACTTGAAGCCGGTGATCTGAACCTGGGTGCCTTCGGTCATCGCGTCGTATTCTTCCTGGGTGCAGGCCATGTCATAGGCAAAGTAGCCGCCGTCCTGATCCTGCAGGTAAACGGTAGCGGTGCCCTGCTCGGCATAATAGCTCTGCTTGGCCTGTACATATGCCTGGATCGTGACCTCGGTATCCAGGTCGGCGGCCATGTACTCGTCATAACTCAGCACGGTGGCTTCGGTGGTCTCGGTGGTCTCGGCGGCCGAGCTGGCTTCAGACGAAGCGGCTTCCGAGGAGGCAACCTCGGAGGAGGCGGCTTCCGAGGAGGCGGCTTCCGAAGTTGCGCCGCCGGCACAGGCGGTCAGCGCGCCGGCCAGGCAGAGCGCCAGCGCAGTGGTCATCAGTTTCTTCATGGTGGAAAACTCTCCTTTACTCTATGTCGTGGCGGGCGGGCCGGCCCCAAAAAGCGCAGGACCGTCAAGACCGCAGCCCGAACACTTTTATTATAGCGGGAACCCGGCAAAAATCAACCATTTGCGCCCTGTTGCGAAGAATTCGTTACCATTTTGGAAGATTTTCCCCCGCGGCCCGCCCGGCTGCGCCGCCACTGCCACCACAGCACGCCCAGAATGCAGGCCCATGCGGCGCCAAGCGCCGCAAGCAGGGCCACGGCGGTGGGGGGCAGCGGGCCCAGGTCTGTTTTTGCGCTGCCGCTCACCGAAACCGAATCCAGGTGGTAGAGCGCTTCGGTATCGGTGTAGAGCTGGGCGATTGAAGCGTCGTCCACCGTTTGGTGGCGGCGGATCGATTTGGTAACCTCCTCCACCAGCTGCCCGGCGGCGTTGCGCAGGCTGGCCGACCCGTTGAAAACCGGCGTGGTGAAGGTGTTGGACAGATTCTCCAGCAGCAGCTGCACCGCTTCGATCTTGACGGCGTAGTGGGTGTCGTTGTCCTCACCGGCACGGGAAAGATAGTCCTGGTAGGCGGGGTTCTGCTGCGCGCGGGTGGTGACTGGCACATAGCCCTCGGTTTCAGAGTAGCTGATCTGTACATCGTCGGTCAGCAGATACTGCGCGAACAGCCAGGAAGCAAGTACCTCCTGCGGGTCGGTTTTGTTGAACACACAGACCGAAGGCCCCTGGCTGATCATCTGTGGGTGATCGGGGTCAAACTGCGGAACCATCCGCACGGCGGTCTCAAATTCAACAATCTCGTCAGGGTCAATGTCAACAAGCGGGGCGTCGGTGCCCATCCAGGTGGAGCCGGCCGTTGAATCAACGGCAAAGATGCACTGCCCGGCGTTCAGGAAATTGGCGGGGTAACCCGAAATTTTGAAGGTTGAAAACGCCCCGGTTTCGGTGTGCCGGGCGATGGTGTGCAGCAGCTCGGTTGTTGTGTCGTTGAAAAGTTGGATCTCACCGGCGTCGGTTGAATAGCCGGCCCCGCGCTGGCGCAGCATCTGGATCATCATGTTGTCGGTGGACTTATAGATGAACGGGATCAAAACCTCCTGCCCGTTGGCCGCATAGATGCCGTCATCGCCCAGCGTGGCGGCCGCAGCGTCGCTGACTTCCCAGATGAAATCCCAGGTCAGCACATCGGGCAGCGTATAGCCGAGCGATTCCACCATCGTCTTGTTGATGTAGCAGGCTTCGGTGGAACGCATGTACGGCAGGGCGTAATAGGCGCCGTTCAGCCGGCACTCTTCCAAAAACTGCGGTACAATCTCATCCTGCGCAGGGCCTTCGTAGTGAAGCGCGCTGCCGCCAAGACCGTATTCCGGGTCGGCGAACAGATCGTCAAGCGGCACCACCACGTTGTCGCCGGTCATATAGGTTGCGATATGGTCGGGGTAGGTGATGCAGACGTTTGGGGTGGTACCGGTTGAGATGTTGGTGATGACATCGTTGTAGATATCGCCATAGTCGGTATACAGCCGCAGCGTGACCGTGATGTTGGGGTACAGTGCCTGAAAGTCCTCAATCGCCTGGCGGTAGATCTCGGTCTGGTGTATGTTGGTATCGTTTTTGGCCCAGAAGGTAATCTCATACTTGCGTGTCTCGTCAAAGGTATCGGGCACCGCAAAGGCGGCCTGTTCGCGCTGGCCGTGGCAGCCGGCCAGGCAGAGCGCGGCGGCCAGCGCGGCCGCCGGGGCCAGAAGTTTGTAGTTCATCCCTTGGTGCCCCCTCTCGAAACGCCTTCCATAATCTTCTTGCGGAAAGCCAGGAACAGCAGGATCAGCGGCACCGAAATGACGACGACAGCCGCCATCATGGCGGGGATGTTCTCCCGCCCGAAACCGTTTTCACGGATTTCCTGAATGCCGTTTGACACAAGGTAGTACGCCGGGTCGTCGGTGATCAGCCTCGGCCAGACATAGGAGTTCCAGCACTCAATGAGCTTGAGGATCGTGATTGTGACAATCGTCGGCCGGCAGATCGGGATCATAACTTTCCAAAGGTATTTGAGATCCGAAGTCCCGTCCACCTTGGCGGCTTTGTAGAGCTCGTCGGGCACCTGTTCAAAGTTTTCCTTGAGCAGGTAGGTGTAAAACACCGAAGTGATGGAAGGCAGGACCAGCCCCAGAAAACTGTTGCGCAGGTCAAGGTTGGTAATCGTGACAAAGTTTGTGATGACGACAAGCTCGGTCGGGATCATCATCATGGAGAGGAAAAAGGCGAACAGAAAATTGCGCCCGCGGAACCGCAGCCTCGCAAACGCATAGGCGGCAAGCGTCGTGGTGACCACCATGATCGCGGTCGTTGCGACCGAGAAGATGAGCGTGTTGAGCAGGTATCCGCCGAGCGGCACCGCCGTGAAGGCGTTTGCATAGTTCTCCAGCGTGGGTTGCAAGGTGAAAAAGACCGGCATATGCTCCGAGTTGTAGGCCCCGTAGCTTTTCAGGCTGGTCAGCACCATCCAGTAAAACGGGAACAGGACGACGACGGCCCAGACGCTCAAAAAAAGATAGGTGCAGGCAGTCTGGATGGCATCGCGCCGGCGCAGCTTGCGCTGCAGCGCCTCATAGTCGGACTTGGATTCCGGCATGGTTTGGGAAGACATGAAAAACGCGCCCCCTTTCAGGACCGGGCCTGCTTGCGGGTGACGAGCAGGTTGATGCAGGTGATGGTCAGCACGATCGCAAACAGGATGATCGCCGCGGCCGACGCATAAGAAGGATAGCCGCCGCTGTCGCCGTAGAGCATATCGTAGACATAGCCGACGATCGTGTTCATGCCGGCGGCGTTCAGATCGGTGCCGAACAGGGCCACCGCGTCGCTGTAGGCCTTGAACGCGCCGATAAAGCCGGTGATGACAAGGTAAACGATCATGGGCGCGATCATCGGCAGCGTGATGCGGAAGAAAATCCGCGTCTTGGAGGTGCCGTCCACCCGGGCGGCCTTGTAGTAGCTCTCATCCACCGAGGCGATCGCGCTGGTCAGAACCAGGATCTTGAAGGGCAGCACGACCCAGATCGTGTAAAAGCAGAGCACGAACATCTTGGCCCAGTGCGGGCCGTTGATGAAATCAATCGGCCCCGCGCCGAACAGCCCGAGCACGAGGTTGACAAGGCCGTCGGTATACTCGGTGCGCTGGAACAGCACCATGAACACAAGCCCGACGGCCAGTGTGTTGGTCACATAGGGCAGAAAGTAGACCGTCTGGTAGAGCTCCCGCAGCTTTTTGATCGAGCTGAGCGCCGTCGCAATCAGCAAAGCGAGAATTGTCGAGATCGGCACCGTGATGATGACGAGTACGAAGGTGTTTTCAACCGCCTGCAAAAAATAGGGGTCGTGCAGCACATAGGAATAGTTGTACAGCCCGATGCCCTGGTAGGTTTGGGAAGCAAAGTTGAAGCATTCCTCCACCGAATAGACCAGCACGTCGATCAGCGGATACACCAGGAATGCCGCCAGCAGAACGAGCGCCGGCAGCAGGTAGAGCCAGGCCTTTTTGGAATTGCGTTCCATGCCGGTTCCCCCTTCCCGCCTTAGCGCTGCGGCGCGGCAACAGGCAGCCGCGCGCCGGTTTCCACATCGAACAGAAAGACCTTTTCCGGGTTAAGAGCCAGCCGAACCTCGGCCGCGCCGGGGTCAACCTCTTTGGCAGAGCGCAGGATCACCCGCAATGTATCGGCCTGGCAGGCTTTGTGGGTGGCCACAATGCTCACATCGCGGCCAAGTACCTCGACCCGGTTCACACCGCAGACAAACGGCCCTTCGGCCGCCGGGGCGAACCCTTCGGGCCGGACGCCGACCGTGACCGGCCCTTCGGCCGCGCCGGGCACGGCCAGCACGGCTTCGCCGGAAAGATACAGCGCGCCGCCGCGCACCTCGCCTGCAAAGACATTGATCGGCGGGGTGCCGAGGAATTTCGCGACAAACAGGTTGGCCGGGTCGTCGTAGACTTCCTGCGGCTTGCCCTGCTGCATCAGCACGCCATCCTTCATCACGACAATGAAATTTGAGATGCTCATCGCCTCCTCCTGGTCGTGGGTGACAAAGAGGGTGGTGATGCCGGTGCGTTTCTGAATTTTGCAGATTTCCTCCCGTGTTTGCAGCCGCAGCCGGGCGTCCAGGTTGGAAAGCGGTTCATCAAGCAGCAGAACCCGCGGCATCTTGACCAGCGCCCGGGCAATCGCGACCCGCTGCTGCTGCCCGCCCGAAAGCTCGCGCGGTTTGCGGTCAAGCAGCTCCTCAATCTGGACAAGCGAGGCAACCTTGCGCGCGCGGTCCTGCATTTCGGCGCGGGAGGGGCGTTTGTCGCCCTTCAGGTTTTGCAGCGGGAACAGGATGTTCTGCATAACGGTCAGGTGTGGGTAGAGCGCATAGTTCTGGAAAACCATCCCGACGCCGCGCAGTTCGGGCGGCAGGGCGGTGACGTCTTCTTCACCAAATAAAATTTTGCCCGAAGTCGGGGTTTCCAGCCCGCAGATCATGTTCAGGGTTGTGGACTTGCCGCACCCGGAAGGCCCCAACAGCCCAACCAGCTGGCCGTCCGGCACCGTAAAGCTCAGATCGCGTACCGCCGTGGTCTCGCCCTCGGCTTTGCGGCCGCGGGCGGGGAAGGTTTTCGTAAGGTGCTGCAGTGTGATATTCATCGGCTCCATCTCCTGCTTGGTCTCGATCAGGGGGCGGCTGCTGTGGCCGCCGCATCGTTTTCAAATCCGCGGGGCGCGGCAGAACCCTGGGCCGGGCAAGCGCTGCGCCCCCAAACGCCCCGCAGGGCATTCCTTTACGATTATAACGGATTTTTTTCTGCATCACAAGAGAAAATCCGCCCCGTGCCGCCCCGGCGACGCAAAAAAGCCCGCAGCCGGGGCAACGGCCGCCGGCTGCGGGTGAAAAATATCTCGAATGGGGCGGCAAAGGCGCTCAGCCTTCGTCGTCGTTCATGTTGCCAAGAGCCTTCGATTGCTCAATGACCTTGGCTTCCAGCATCTGGGGCAAAGTTTCATACCGCACAAACTCGAAAGAATAGTGCCCGCGGCCCTGGGTCAGCTGACGCAGGAAAGTGTTGAAATCCTGCATTTCGGCCATCGGGACTTCGGCCTCCACAACCTGGCCTCCTTCGTCGTCGGGCGACATGCCGAGCACCCGGCCGCGCCGCTTGGTCACTTCACCCATGATGTCGCCGGTGTTGTCGGCCGGCACATGGGCCTTCAGCGTGCCGAAGGGTTCAAGCAGCACGGGGCCTGCTTCGGGGATGGCTGCCTTGTAGGCGAGCTTGGCCGCCATGATAAAGGCCATCTCGCTCGAATCGACCGGGTGGTAGCTGCCGTCCAGCAGCGTCGCCTTCATGCCGACCATCGGGTAGCCGGCCAGCACGCCGTGTGCGGCGGCCTGCCGCACGCCCTTTTCAACGGCGGGGAAGAAGTTTTTCGGTACGCTGCCGCCGAACACCTTCTCCTCAAACTGGATCTCATCGCCTTCGCAGGGTTCGAACTGGATCCAGACATCGCCGAACTGGCCGTGGCCGCCGGTCTGCTTTTTGTGGCGGCCCTGGGCCTTGCAGCTCTTGCGGATCGATTCGCGGTAGGGCACACGCGGCGCTTCCAAAGTGATCTCAACGCCGAACTTGTTTTTGAGTTTGGCCACCGCAACCTCCAGGTGCTGGGTGCCAAGCCCCGCGATGACCTGCTGCTTGGTCTCGGGGTCGATCATGAAGGTGATCGAGGGGTCTTCCTCCATCAAACGGGCCAGCGCGCCCGAAACCTTGCCCTCGTCGCCCTTCTTGGCCACCTTGACCGCCATGCGGTAGTTGGCCGTCGGGTATTCGGGGGCGGCCAGCTTGACCACGCGGGCCGGGTCGCACAGGGTATCGCCGGTCTTGGCGGTGGGCAGCTTGGCCACCGCGCCGATATCGCCGGCCGGGATGCAGGCGGCGTCGGTCTGCTTTTTGCCGCAGACAGTCAGGGTTTTGCCCAGCCGCTCGGGCTGGCCGGTGCGGGCGTTGACCACGTTCGAAGCGGCGCTCAGCTTGCCGGCGGCCACCTTCAAAAAGCTCAGCTTGCCCACAAAGGGGTCGGCCACGGTCTTGAACACATAGGCGCAGAGCGGGGCGTCGGGGTCAACCGCAATCTCGATGGGGTTGCCGTCGGCATCCTCGGCCATCTGGGCGGCGGGGGCGGGCAGCAGCTCCTTGAGGTTGTAGACAAGCATATCCAACGCCTGCAGGTTGACCGCGCTGCCGCAGAGCACCGGCGTGATCTGGCCGCTGCGCACGCCGGCCGCCATGCCGGCAACAATCTCCTCGGTCGTGAAGGGCTCACCCTCGAAGAATTTTTCCATCAGCGCTTCATCGGTCTCGGCAATGGCCTCGTTCATGGCCTGGATCAGGCCCTCGAACCGGTGGCCGATGTCGGGCAGATCAATCTGGATCTGTTTGCCGCTTTCGTATTTGAACGCTTTCTGGCTGAACAGGTTGATGTAGGCGACGGTGCCGTCGTCCAGGCGCGCCGGTACGACGCAAGGGCAGATCGAAGGGCCGAACTCAATCTTGAGCTGTTCGAGGATCTTGAAGTAATCGGCGTTTTCGAGGTCGGTCTTGGTCACAAAAACCATCCGCGCCTTGTTGTTCTTGACGGCAAGGCGGTAAGCTTTCTCGGCCCCGACGCTCACGCCTGACCGGCCGGATACGCAGATCAGCACGCTGTCGGCGGCAAGCACGCCCTCGCAGGCGGCGGCCTCAAAGTCAAACAGGCCGGGCGCATCGATCAGGTTATACTTGGTTCCGCTCAGCTCAACCGGCACGACGCTCGCGTTCAGCGAAGTCTTGCGCTTGGCCTCTTCGGGGTCAAAGTCGCTGGCAGTGGTGCCGTCTTCCACCCGGCCCATGCGCTCGGTCGCGCCGGACAGGTAGAGCAGTGCCTCCACCAACGTCGTCTTGCCGCAGCCGGCGTGGCCGGCCACCAGGATATTGCGGATGTCTTTGCTGGCATATTCCATTGTCTATCGAACCTCTCTTCGCGCCCAAGCGGCCGCAGGCGGCCTTCGGCGATTTTGTGGGCATTCCATCTGCCCTGCATGTTTCTACTTTACCACAACTTTGGCAAAAATTAAACAGTTTTTTTGCCGAGTTCATAAAAATTTTGTATATTTAACCGGTCTTTGCGGGCTGTATTGCGCAGCAGCGTGAAATTTGAACGGGGCGGCCTTATTCAAGCTGCAGCACCGCCACCGTGATGTCGTCCGGCCGGGCCCCCGCACGGCGCTTGGCGCTGTCAGCCAGGGCACGGGCCACCTGGTCGGGGGTGTGGTGCAGCCGGGCTTCCAGCTGCAGCTGTTCCATCAGCCAGTCCGCTCCGTCGGCCAGCGCGCCGTCGGACACCAGAACCACCATATCCCCGGCCGAAAGGCTGAAGGCCGTGCTTCGGCCTTCCACCGCCTCACTGACTCCCATCGGCAGGCTCGGCGCTTCCACCATCCGGGCCACCGCCCCGCGCACAACAAAGCTTGGCGCCGCGCCGGCCTTGAACAGCCCGGCCCGCCCGGTGTACAGGTCAACGGTCAGCAAATCAAGCGTTGCGCCGGATTCGGTTTCGGCGTTTTTCAGCCCGAGGGCCACATTCACAAGCCGCGCCGCGCTTTCGGCCGCAAAGCCGGCGCGCAGCAGCTGGCCGGTCAGCTGGGCGGCCATCCGCCCGTCCACCGCCGCGCTCTTGCCGGTGCCCATGCCGTCGCACAGCAGCATCTGGGCGCGGCCGGCTTTGTCACAGAACTGGCTGCAGGCGTCGCCGCTGACCATCTCGGGCGGGGCGGGCCGGCTGGCCAGCCCGAAAGCCGGGGTGAACAGCGGCCGTTCGCCAAACCGCAGCATGGTCACTGTGCGGCAGGGGGTAATGTCGGGCAGTGCAAAATCCCGCCGGCACAGCCGGCTGACCTCTTTGGTCAGGGCGGCGGCTTCCTCCACGCTGAACCGCACCCGCGGCACCGTCACATCGGCGGTCAGCCGGCCGGTTGCATCGGCGGTCACGCTGCATTCGAGCGGCTCCAGCCCGAGCGAAGCGAACAGCGCGGCCAGCCGGGCTTCCCGGCGCGGGTCGGGCAGGCCGGCACGGCCAAGCTGCTCGGCCATCTGGGCCATGGCCGCGGCCATGGCGCTGTACTGCTCGGTCAAAGCGCTGCGCAGCACGCCGGCCCGCGCGCGTGCCTGCCGCCGGCTGCACCACAGCCTGTAACCATGGTTGACCGCGCCGCACAAGTCGCTCGGGTGGGTACAGACGCTGAGCTGGCCGGGAAGATCCTCAATCTCAACCCGGCTGCGAGCGTCCAGCACGCCGCGCAGCGCGTACAGCCCGTCAACGGCGGTGGAATAACCGCGTACCCAGCACAGGCTGCGCCGCTCGCACCCCTGGCAGATATGCCGTGCCGCGTATTCCACCACAAAGTCGTAGCTTTCCCCCTTGGGCGGCAGCTGCCGGGCGCAGACTTCGTTGACGGTGGCGGCAATCTGTGAAAGGGTATCGGCAATACCGTTCAGCCGCCGTGCCGCGCCAGTCAGGCTTTGGGCGGCGGCGGGCGGGGCCGGCGGCGGGAACACCCCGCGCAGCCATTTGGCCGGGCAGCCCAGGCAGAGCGCCGCCCCCGCGCCGGCCGCCCCCAGCAGACGCAGCGCCCCGGCGGCATCCGGCGCGGCCAGCGCCCCAGCCGCACAGCCGGCCAAAAACACCGCCGCACAGCGCCCGCGCTCGCCCGGGGCCAGCAGCGCCGCCCCCAGCGTGCCGAGCGCCACGGCCAGCGCCGCATAGCTCAGCGCCGGGGTGGCGGCCGTTACGGCGGCGGCCATCGCCACGGCCAGCACGGCGCTCTGGGCCAGGGTGCCGGCGTAGGCGGTGCACAGCCCGCAGCCCGCAGCCAGGGCAAGCCCCAGTAAACCGGTGCGCTGCGCACAGGCCACGGCCATCGCGGCCCACAGGCAGAGCCCCGGCGCCGTATTGTGCGGCAGTTTGCGGATGCCGGCCGATATCGCCGCCGCCCCCAGCGCCGTGAGCACAACGGCGGCGGTATCGGCCACCGGCGCGCGTCCGGCGATCAGCACGGCGAGCTGTTCGGCCAAAAGGGCGCCGCCGGCCCCTGCCAGGCCTCCTATGTAGCTGCGGGTTTCGGCCTGTTTGCATGCCAGCCGCCCGGCCATGGCGGCGACAATCGCACCGGTCAGCTTGAGCGCCAGAGTCAGCGGCTGAAAAGCAAAACTGCCTGCCACCGCCCCGGCCACCGCCGGCAGCAACCAGGTGTCCGGGCAGCCCAGAGCCAGCGCCAGGCCGAACGGCGCGGCCCCGCCGTATACCTGGCCGGCTGCCAGCAGGCAGCCGGCAGCCCCGGCCCCGGCCTGCCAGAGAAGCGCCCCCTGAACGGCCGGCCGCGCCGGCGGGCGGGGTGCGGCGGTTGGCTGCGGGTGCTGGGCCCGCGGCGTTTCTTTCGTGAAAAATGGCATCGTGATCCCCCTCTTTCCTGCAATTGGGTGCCAAACCGCGGCAGTCTGCCGCGGTTTGGTTCAGTATAAGGCAGCCGGGCCGCACCTTTTGTTGCAGGAGGGCGAAGGACCAAAACAGGACAAAAAGCCCTATAACCGGGACTGTGGCAAGCCCGGGGGCTGTACACGCCTTGCCGGGGCGCGGGTTTTGGTTTATACTAAAGTCTATAGAGAAAAGCATGAGAAAAAAGGGAAAACGCGCCGCCGCATCATGCCGCGGCTTTGTCTGGTGAACCGCCGGGCAGTGCGTGCCCATCACATGCGCTGGGAGGAGCGAGAATGCCCGGCTCCCGTCTTGCCCGAAGGGAGGGTACGCCTTGGATCTTTACCGCTGTGAATCGCCCGAATGCGATTTTGTCACCGCCAACCCGGATCTTGAACAATGCCCGGTTTGCGGCGGGGCTTTCTTTGTGCCGGCAACCGAAGAAGAAGTCGCCCCGCACGGCTGGTTCTACCTCAGCCAGGAGGCCGCCCGCGCACACCGCGAGACCGACGCCTATGCGGCGTCAGCCCGCGGCGCCGTGCTGGGCGACGCCGCCTGCCAGTGTGAACAGGGCCGCCGCTTGCATGAAGGCCGCGGCGTTGCGCGGGACCAGGCCGCTGCGGCCGCCTGCTTTGAAGCTGCCGCGGCGCAGAACAGCCCGGATGGGCAATGCCTGCTGGGCCTCTGCCATGAAAAGGGGGAGGGGGTGCCCCAAAGCTGGGAAAACGCAGCTTTCCTTTACCGCCAGGCTGCTGACCAGGGTTTTGCCCCGGCCCAGTGCAACCTGGGCTGGTGCTATGAGTATGGCAAGGGGGTTCCGCAGGACCCCCGCCGCGCCGTCTACTGGTACAGTGCCGCTGCTTTACAGAAAGATGCCAGGGCAGAGTGTTGTCTCGGCGTCTGCTATATGAATGGCATCGGGGTGGAGCCGGATATCGCCCGCGCGGTGCAGCTGTATGAAATGGCCGCTGCCGCGCACTATCCGCCGGCGCAGTGCAACCTGGGCCTTTTGTATGAGGAAGGCCGCGGGGTTGAGAAAGACCAGAAGAAAGCCGTGGCGCTTTACACCGCTGCCGCGGCCCGGGGGGCTGACCGCGCGCTCTTCGCCCTTGGCGCCTGCTATGAGGAGGGCAACGGCGTTGAAAAAGACCTGGACAAAGCCGCCGATTTGTACCGCCAGGCGGCGGAAAAGGGCCACCCGCGCGCGCAGGTGAATTATGGGCTTTGCTGTGAATTCGGCCGCGGTACGCCCGCTGACCCCAAAGCCGCCGCCCACTGGTATGGGGAGGCCGCCAAACAGGGCGACCCCAACGGCGCCTGCAACCTGGGGTTCTGCTACGAAAGCGCCATCGGGGTGCCGCAAAGCTGGGGGGACGCTGTGCGCTGGTATGCGGCGGCGTCCGAAAAAGGGCACCCGCGCGCCCAATATTGCCTTGGCTGGTGTTATGAGTTCGGCCGCGGCCTGCAGCGCGATGAGGCCGAAGCCGCCCGGCTGTATGAGCTGGCGTCCAGGCAAGCGTACGCCCCCGCGCTGACCCGGCTGGGCCTGCTGTATGAAGACGGCCGCGGCGTGGCCCAGAGCTGGGACAAAGCGGTGGATTGTTACCGCCGCGCGGTTGAATGCGGGTATGCCCCGGCCCAATGCAGCCTTGGCTGGTGTTATGAGTTCGGCAAAGGGGTGGACAAGGACCCCGCCGAGGCCGCCCGGCTGTACGCGGCGGCCGCTTCGGCAGGCGATCCGCGGGGCGCCTGCATGCTCGGCGTAATGTATGAAAACGGGTCCGGCGTAGCCAAAGACGAAACCCGCGCGGCTGAGCTTTACCGCACCGCGGCGGACAAGGGTTTTGCCCGCGCCCAGTACAACTATGCGCTTTGCTGTGAGCAGGGCCGCGGCGTACCCCAAAGTTGGGAAGAGGCTGTCCGCTGGTATCGCAAAGCCGCTGACCAGGGCCATGCCGGCGCGGCCTGCAACCTTGGCTGGTGTTATGAGTTCGGCAAAGGCGTCGGGCAGGATATGGCCCGGGCGGTGGCTTTTTACCGCAAGGGGGCGGAAGGCGGCGACGAACAGGCCCAGTGCAATCTGGGCTGGTGCTATGAAAGCGGCAGCGGCGCCGACCAGGACTGGGCTGCGGCCGTCCGCTGGTACCGGGCTGCGGCACAGCAAGGTCTGGCCCGCGCCCAGTGCAACCTGGGGCTCTGTTATGAAAACGGTACCGGCGTTGACCAGGACTGGGCGCAGGCGGCTGCATGGTACGCCAAGGCGGCGGACCAGGGCTATGCCCCGGCGCTGTGCTACCTGGGCAACTGTTATGAAAACGGCACCGGGGTGGAGCAGAACTGTACCCGCGCCGCGGCGCTCTACCGCCAGGCGGCAGATAAAGGTCTGCCGCGCGCCCAGTGCAGCCTGGGACTGCTGTTTGAGAAGGGGGACGGCGTGCCCCAAAGTTGGGAAAAAGCGGTGGAGTGGTACCGTACCGCGGCCGACCAGGGCTACGCCCCGGCCCAGTGCAACCTGGGGTGGTGCTGTGAGTTTGGCAAGGGCGTTGCACAGGACGCTGCGGCGGCCTTCCGCTGGTATACCAAGGCGGCTGAGCAGGGCCTGGCCCGTGCCCAGTGCTGCCTTGGGCAGTGTTACGAAAGCGGCATCGGCACCTTCCCGGACGAGGCGCAGGCCGCGCTGTGGTACCGCCGCGCGGCCGAGCAGGATTACCCGCGCGGAATGCGCGCGCTGGGCCGGTGCCTGGCCGAAGGGCGCGGCGTCCCGCGCGACCTTGCCGCCGCCCGCA
>DSLFR04102__coassemble_818_pt1 | contig 22468 bp, 19 predicted proteins | sample DSLFR04102__metabat2_high_PE_033 | metagenome-assembled genome bin DSLFR04102 | reverse complement strand
ACCTACGGCCGCGGCCGCATCGTCGGCGACTACCGCCGCGTTGCGCTGTACGGCATCGACGCGCTGATCGCCTGGAAGCAGGAAGATTTTGACAACTGCGGCGACGGCACGATGACCGACGACGTGATCCGCCAGCGCGAGGAGATCGCGCTGCAGATCCGCGCGCTCAAGGGCATGAAGGAGATGGCCGCGATCTACGGCTTTGACATCTCGGCCCCGGCCAAGGACGCCCGCGAAGCCGTGCAGTGGCTCTACTTCGGCTACCTGGCCGCGATCAAGACCCAGAACGGCGCCGCGATGAGCGTCGGACGGATCTCGACCTTCCTTGATATCTACATCCAGCGCGACCTCGATAACGGCACCCTGACCGAGGAGCAAGCCCAGGAACTCATCGACCACATGGTCATGAAGTTCCGCATGGTCAAGTTCGCCCGCATCCCTTCCTACAACCAGCTGTTCAGCGGCGACCCTGTCTGGGCCACGCTCGAGGTGGCCGGCATCGGGATGGACGGCCGCTCGATGGTCACCAAGAACGATTTCCGCTTCCTGCACACGCTCGAAAACATGGGCCCCGCGCCGGAGCCGAACCTCACCGTGCTCTACTCGAGCGCGCTGCCCGAAACTTTCAAGAAGTACGCGGCGGCCGTATCGATCAAGACTTCGAGCGTGCAGTATGAGAACGACGACGTCATGAAGCCTGTCTGGGGCGACGATTACAGCATCTGCTGCTGCGTTTCGGCCACCCAGACCGGCAAGGAGATGCAGTTCTTCGGCGCGCGCGCCAACCTCGCCAAATGCCTGCTCTACGCGATCAACGGCGGCGTGGACGAAAAGCTGCACGAGCAGGTCGGCCCGGCCTATGCGCCGATCACCTCGGAGTATCTGGACTATGGCGAAGTCATGAAGAAGTACGACGTCATGATGGACTGGCTCGCCGGGCTCTATGTCAACGTGCTGAACCTGATCCAGTATATGCATGATAAATACTACTACGAAGCCGCCGAGATGGCCCTCATCGATACCGATGTGCGCCGCACCTTCGCGACCGGCATCGCCGGCTTCAGCCATGTGGTGGACAGCCTTAGCGCAATCAAGTATGCCAAGGTCAAGACCGTGCGGGATGAAACCGGCCTTGTCATCGGCTATGAGGCCGAGGGTGATTTCCCGAAATACGGCAATGACGACGACCGCGCCGACGAAATTGCGGTCTGGCTGCTCAAGAGCTTCCTTGAGAAGGTCAAGCGCCGCCACACCTACCGCCATTCCGAGGCGACAACCTCGATTTTGACCATCACCTCGAACGTCGTCTACGGCAAGGCCACCGGCGCAACCCCCGACGGCCGCAAGGCGTACACCCCCTTTGCCCCGGGCGCAAACCCGAGCTACGGCGCCGAGACCCACGGCCTGCTCGCGAGCCTGAACTCGGTCGCGAAGCTGCCCTACCACTGGGCGCTGGACGGCATCTCGAACACCCAGACGATCAGCCCCGACGCGCTCGGCCATTCTGCCGGCGAGCGGGTGGACAACCTCGTCCAGGTCATGGACGGCTACTTTGACCAGGGCGCGCACCACCTCAACGTCAACGTCTTTGGCACCGAGAAGCTCATCGACGCGATGGAGCACCCCGAGAAGGAGGAGTACGCGAACTTCACGATCCGCGTCTCCGGCTACGCGGTCAAGTTCATCGACCTGACCCGCGAGCAGCAGCTCGACGTCATCGCCCGCACCTGCCACAAAAAGATGTAAGCGCGGATCTCCGCGGTTTGCCACCAAGAAGGGCCCCCCTGGCGGGGGCCCTTCTTGGTGTTGGGGCCGCAGGGCCGCAACGCCGCCCCGGACCTTCACTTTTCATTTGCGCGCCATGGCGCGCCACAAAGGAGCTGTCTATGTCTCATTCTTCTTCGCCCGCCGCGACGCTCGGCTATGTGCACTCGGTTGAGACCTTCGGCCTGGTCGATGGGCCGGGGGTGCGGTATGTGCTGTTTTTGCAGGGCTGCCGGATGCGCTGCCGCTACTGCCACAACCCCGAGACCTGGGCCTTTTCCCAAGAAAACGCCCAAACCCCGCGCGAAGCGTTCGACGCGGCCTACCGCTACCACAACTACTGGAAAAACAACGGCGGGCTGACTGTTTCGGGCGGCGAACCGCTGCTGCAGATCGACTTTCTGACCGAGCTGTTCCGCCTGGCCAAGCAGAAAGGCGTGCACACCGCGCTCGACACCTGCGGCCAGCCCTTTACGGCCGAAGGGCCGTTCTACGAAAAATTCCGCGCGCTCATGCAATATACCGACCTTGTGCTGCTCGATATCAAGGAGTGGGACAGCGCCCGCCACAAGGCGCTGACCGGCCACCCGAACGAAAACATTCTCGCGCTTGCGCAGTGGCTGTCCGACCATGGCAAACCGTTCTGGGTGCGGCATGTGCTTGTGCCCGGCCTGACCGACGACGAGGCGGCGCTGCGGGCGACCGGCGCCTTTTTGAAGACGCTGCGCACCGTCGAACGGGTCGAAGTGCTGCCCTACCACACGCTTGGCCTTTTCAAGTGGGAAAAGCTCGGCATCCCTTACACCCTGGCCGACGCCCCGACCCCCACCGCGGAGGAAGTCCGCCGGGCGGAAACGCTGCTCGGCATCCCTCACCCCGACGACGCTGATCCGGCTTGACGCTGCAGGGCGCAAGGGGTAGAATGGGAATGGTATAAGGGCGGCGCGTTTAGGGTTCAGGTTTCAGAGACCGAATTCTCCAGTCCAAACTCTTGAAAGTAGGTGTTCCGTGCTTCTTGAGATTTCCGATGACTTTGACCCTGGCAAGATTGCGTCGAGCGGGCAGTGCTTTCGGGCGGCGCCGTGCGGCGGCGGCTGGCGTTTTTTGACCCGCGATCGCTGGCTGGTGCTGCGGCCGCTTGGCCGCGGGCGGTTTGAGGCAAACTGCACGCCGGCGGACTGGGCCGAGACCTGGGCCCCCTACTTTGACCTGGGGCGGGATTATGCGGCGGTGCGCCGGCGCATCGGGGCGGATGAATTTCTGCAAAAGGCCGCCGCGGCCGGGCAGGGCGTCCGCATCCTGCGGCAGGATGCCTGGGAGATGCTTGTGACCTTTCTGATTTCGCAGCGCAAGAGCATCCCGGCCATCCGCACGGCGGTCGAAACGCTGGCCGAAACCTACGGCGAACCGCTGCCCGGCAGCCCGGCCGACCCCGAAGGCCGCCCGCTGCCGCACCAGTTTCCCACCGCCGCGGCGCTGCTGCGCGCCGGCGAAGCCGGCCTGCGCGGCTGCGGGCTCGGTTACCGCGCGCCGTATATCGCCCAAGCCGCACGGCGGGTGGCGGAAGGCTCGCTTGACCTTGCGGCGCTTGCCGCGGCCGACGACGAGACGATCGACGCCGCGCTGCGCGAGGTGAAAGGCGTCGGGCCGAAGGTGGCGAACTGCGTGCTGCTCTTCGGTTACGGCCGCACCGGCCGGGTGCCGCACGACACCTGGATCATTCGGCTCATCCGGGATGTCTACGCCGGCGCCGACCCGTTCGCCGCCTACGGCGCAGACGCCGGGATATTGCAGCAGTACGCGTTTTTCTACATACAGCAGCACAAGACGGATACGGCCGGCAAGGCCGCCGTCCCATTACAGGAGGGATCACTATGCCACACACCGAAACCACCCTGTCCAGCCAGGAAATTTTCAACGGCAAGGTCATCCGGGTGACCTATGACACAGTCCGGCTGGAAAACGGAGACACCAGCTTCCGCGAGGTCGTCCACCACCACGGCGGGGCCTGCGTGCTGGCCGTAACGCCGCAGGACGAAATCTACCTGGTCAAGCAGTTCCGCTACGCGATGGGCGAAGAAATCTGGGAACTGCCGGCCGGCAAGCTCGAGGCCGGCGAAGACCCGTTTGAGGCCGCCAAACGCGAACTGGCCGAAGAGTGCGGCGTGCTGGCCGCGCGGTATACCCCGCTCGGCGTTGTCTACCCGACCGTCGGGTATGACAGCGAAAAGATCTACATCTGGGCCGCCGAGGATCTTTCGACAACCGGCCAGCACCTTGACCCCGATGAGTTCCTGGACGTGATCAAGGTGCCGTTCGCCAAAGCCGTCGAGATGGTCATGGACGGCACGATCAAAGACTCCAAGTCCATCGCCGGCATCCTGAAGTATGCGCTGCTGCGGAAAGGCAGGGCGTAAGGATGCCCCGCGTCCGGCTTGCGCTCTGCGACCTGGCCGCCGATTGGGACCCGCAGGACAACTACTTCACCCGGGCGCTGCGCCGCGGCGGGTATGAGATTGATTTCTGCCAGAGCCCCGACGATGCGCCGGATTTTGTCATCGCCGGCACCTTCGGGCATACGGCGCTTGACTACGCCTGCTGCCGCATCCAGTATTCGGGTGAGGACAGCTGGCCCGACCTCAATCTCTACGATTACGCCCTCGGCTTTCCCCTGCTTTCGTATGAGGGGCGCTACATGCGGCTTCCGCTGTATGCAATGCGGGATACCTGGGCCCCGGCGCTTGAAAAGCACCGCGCCGACCCGGCCGAAGTATTCGCCCGGCCGGGGTTTTGCGGCTGCGTCGTCAGCAATGACTTTTCGCCCGAGCGCAACGCGATGATGGATGCGCTCGAATCACGCGGGCTGCTTGGCAGCGGCGGGGGGTTCCGCAACAATGTCGGCGGGCCTGTCGCCGACAAGACGGCCTTCCAGCGCGGGTACAAGTTCGCCCTTGCCTATGAAAACAGCCGCGACCCCGGCTACTGCACCGAGAAGATTGCAGACGCCTTTGCGGCCGGCTGCGTGCCCGTCTATTGGGGCGACCCCGGCATCAAGGATGAGTTCAACCCTTCCGCCTTCATCTGCGCCGACGACTTTGCCGACGAAGCCGCGCTCGTCGATTTCCTTGTCGAACTGTCCAAAGATGAGGCGCGGTTTTCGGCGTATTGCCAGGCCCCGATTTTAGCCCCCGGCAGCCGCGCCGCGCAGTATGCCGACGACGCGGCCTGCTTCGCCTTTTTGGACGCCATCTTCCGCCGCGGCCCCCACCTGCGCCGCAACCGCAGCTGCTGGGGCACAATCTATGAAAACGATCTCCGGTATTACCACCGCCTGGCCGCACAGGACGCCCAGCCCCGGACGCTGCGCCGCCGGCTGGCCGATTTTTTGCGGTAGCCCCAGGCTGTGCCCACCCTTTGCGCCGCCGGCTGATCCCCCAAAAAAAGGAAGGACCCTGCATGAAGAAACGAGCAAACGCCCTGCCCCGCGCCGCCTGGGCGCTGCTGGGGCTGGAATGCCTGGTGCTGGTTGCGCTGCTGGTTCGGCTGGCCCGGCCGCTGCTGACAACCACGCTGGACGCCGCCGCCCTGCAGCCAGCCGAAGCCGGCCTTGCGCTTGCGGTGGATGAAACCGGGCTTGGCCTGGCCGCCGGGCAGGCCGACGCCTTTGCCGAAGCCGCCGGCGATTCAGGCAGCGTGACGCTGGCCACCGCCGCCCTGCCCGCCCTGCGCGCCGGGCGGTATGCCGTGACGGTGCAGTACGCCGCGCCCGAAACACCGGAATCCACCCCCGCCGGCACCCTGACTTTTTTGACCGGCGACGCCGTGGATGTCGCCGGCAGCTGCGAGCTGACAGGCGGGCAAACCGCTTTTTCCGGCCATTTCTGGCTTTACAACGACACGGCCGAAGCCGGGCTGACCGTTTCGGCCTGCACGGCGGATTTCCGGGTGCAATCGGTCACCATCCGGGAAGTCTGGAGCTGGCGGCTTGTGCGGCTGCTGACGGCCGCCGTGCTTTTCGCTCTGCTGGACGCCGCGCTGCTCTGGCTGCGGCGGCAGGATGCGCGCCGCCGGCTTGTCACGCTGGCGCTGGCCGGGCTCGTGCTGCTTGTCAGTCTGCCGTGCCTGGGCGGGTTTGCGCCCTACGGCACCGACCTGCACTACCACATGGCGCGTGTTTCCGGCATTGCCGAAGGGCTGCGCACCGGGCAGTTCCCGGTATTCCTTTATCCGGATTTTTTGAACGGCTACGGCTATGCAAGCCCGGTTTTTTACGGCGAAGCGCTGCTGTATCTGCCGGCGCTGCTCCTGCTGGCCGGCTTCCCGCTGTTTGAAGCCTACAACGCCTTCAACATCCTGGTCAACATCCTGACCGTCGCGGTCTGCTATCTCTGCCTTTACAAGATCTTCCGCCGGCGGCTGCCCGCCTTTGTAGGCACCGTGCTGTATGCGGCCTGCAACTACCGGCTGTTCAACCTGTACTGGCGGCAGGCTGCCGGCGAGATCACGGCCCAGATCTTCCTGCCGGTGGTGCTGTACGGGTTCTGGGCGCTCTATGCCGACGACGCCGACGAAGCCCAGCACCGCGCGGCCTGGCTGCCGCTGACCATCGGCTTCACCGGCCTTGTGCAGAGCCATCTGCTGACAACCGAGATCACGGCGCTGGCCGCCGCTGTGCTTGTGCTTGGCTGCCTGCGCAAGGCGCTGCGGCGGGACAACCTGCTGCTGCTCGGCCGCGGGGCTCTTTGCACCGTGCTGCTGAACCTCGGGTTCCTCGTGCCGTTTCTCTCCTACATGGGCGGGGCCTACCGCATCACCGATACCTCTTCGGTCAACAACCTGACCAAGACCGCCGTGAACTGGACGATGCTGCTGGATTTCTGGACCCCGACCAACATGGATACGCTGCGCCTGGGCGCCGGGGCCGTGCTCGGCGTCGGGCTGTATCTGGGCTTGCGGGCCGGCGGCGTGCGGCAGCGCAAAGCAGACCAGCTCTGCGTTCCCTGCCTGGCCTGCGCCGCGGTCTGTGTGTACCTGTGCAGCAGCTTTGACTGGTCAAACCTCGCCCGTATGATCGGCCAGACAGCCGCCCACTACCTGCTGGCCGTGCAGTTCCCGTTCCGTTATCTGGTACTGGCCGCCCCCTGCCTGGCCTTTGCCGGGGCGGCGGCAGTCTGGCTGGCCGGGTGCAAAGGCGGGCTGCGCTGGCGCGCCGGCGCGGCCGCCGCGCTGCTGCTCGTCGCCATGGTGCCGGCCTGGCTGGATGTCGGGCAATATCTGCGCGGTGATTACGGCCGCGACCGGGTGGGCGAAGCCCGGGAGCTCGACAGCGGCAAGGTATCGAGCGCGCTTGAATACCTGCCCCTGTGTTTTGACCCCGAAACCTCCGATTCCACCGCCCTTGTCGTGAGCGAGGGGGCGGCGGCAGCGGTGCAGAGCCGCCGCGGGCTGACCATGACGATTGAGGCCCAAAACCCGACCGGCGCTGACGCAAGCGTTGCGCTGCCGCTGCTGTATTACCCCGGCTACCGGCTTGTTGAAAGCGAAGGCGGGCTTGCCTCGGTTGCGATGGGGGCGGACGGCAAGGTGACGGTGGTGCTGGCCGCCGGGTTTGACGGCACGCTGACCGTTGGTTTCCGCGCGCCGTTCAGCTGGCGGCTTGCCGAAGCGATCAGCACCGCCACGCTGGTTGCGCTGGCAGCCTGCGGCTTGAAAAAACGGCTGCGCCGGAAGCCTTGCCCCACGCGTACCCGAACCGCGCCACAAAGCAGCGCCGCTTTGTGAAAACAAGCTGGCCGCCCCGGTTGGGGCGGCCAGCTGTTTGTTTATATGGGGTCGGCTCAGGCGGCTGCCGGCGCGGCCGGCGCGAGCAGGAAGGTCTGCACGCCCCAGATTACGAGCACCAGGATGCCGAGCGCGATGCGGTACCAGCCGAACACCGTGAAGGTGTGCCGTTTGACGTAATCCATCAAAAAGCGGATTGCGAGAAGCGAAACCAAAAACGCGACCAGGCAGCCGACCAGCAGCACAATGACCTCGTTGCCGGTCAGGGTGTTGCCGTCCAAAAAGAATTTGACGAGCTTGAGCCCGCTGGCCCCGGCCATAATCGGGATCGCCAAAAAGAAGGTGAACTGCGAAGCGCAGGGCCGGCTGAGCCCGCACATCATGCCGCCAAGGATCGTTGCGCCGCTGCGCGAGGTGCCGGGCACCAGGCTGAGCACCTGCCAAAGCCCGACCTGCGCGGCCTGCTTATACCCGATGCGGGACAGCTTGGTTGTCTTGGGCACGCGCGGGCGGCGTTCGATCAGGATAAAGGCAACGCCGTATACGATCAGCGTGATCGCAACGACGATGCTGTTGTACAGATGTTCGTCAAACCAGTCGTCAAGCAGAAAGCCGAGCACGGCGGCAGGCAGGCAGGCAACAATGATCTTGAACCAGAGCCGCATGACCGGCCAGCGGATATGACGCGCTATGCCGGAATCCCTGCCGTTGTCCGCACAGAAGGGCCAGAGTTTCTGGAAATACAGCACCACGACGGCCAAAATCGCGCCGAGCTGGATGACCACCCGGAACATGGCCATAAATGCGTCGCTGAACTGGAATTTGAGCACCTGTTCGGCCAGGATCATGTGGCCGGTGCTTGAAATCGGCAGCCATTCGGTGATACCCTCAATAACGCCGTAGACAATCGCCTTTAAAATTTCGAGGAAGAACTCCATACCATGCGCCTCCTGTTCCATTGTACTATGATAGCACATTTGTAGGGATTTTGCACCTGTTTTTCCAGCTTTTACAACTCTTTACAAAATTGACAGGTACGGTATAATGGAACTGATTCGACAGAAAAGTTCAACAAAGCGCGGCGCCACGCCGCCGGAGGATGGGAAAACCATGTACAAAACCGTCATTTTTGACCTGGACGGCACACTGCTGAACACGCTGGACGACCTGGCCGACGCCGGCAACCGCGTCTGCGCGCGGCGCGGCTGGCCGCGGCACACGCCCGACCAGTTCCGCTATCTTGTCGGCAACGGCATCCCCAAACTGATTGAGCGGCTGACCCCGCCCGACGCGCGCGACGCCGCAACGCTGGCCAACGCGCTGGCTGATTTTGAGGCCGATTACGGCGCGCACCTGCATGATAAAACCGCGCCCTACCCCGGCGTTCCGGCGCTGCTGGCCCGGCTGAAAGCGGCGGGCGTGCAGCTGGCCGTTCTTTCAAACAAGGCCGATGCGCTGGCCAAGGTGGTTGTGGGCGAATACTTTGACCCCGCGCTGTTTGCGGCGGTGCGCGGCCAGCGGGCCGGCATCCCGGTCAAGCCCGCGCCCGAAGCCACCCGCGCCCTGCTTGAAACGCTTGGGGCCGATCCGGCCGCCACCCTGTATGTGGGGGACAGCAATGTGGACATCCAGACAGCCCGCAACGCCGGGCTGGACAGCTGCGGCGTTCTGTGGGGCTTCCGCACGCGGGAGGAACTTGTGGGCGAAGGCGCAACCCACCTTGCCGCCGACGCAGGCGAACTGGAGCGGGTGGTGCTGGGGCGCTGCGGCTGCGATGCAGGCGCGGCTCCAGCGAAAGCGGCCGCCACGCTTCACAAACAATACATGAAACCTTCACAGGGGAGGAATCGCCCATGATTGTACAGCACTATGTCGATATGCTCGGCGGCAAATCGGTAATCCGCGAACTGGCGGAATGGAGCGCCGCGCGCGGCGCCGAGATCGGGTATGACAACGTCTTCGACTATTCGCTCGGCAACCCGAGCGTGCCCTGCCCGCCCGCCTTCACCGCAGCGATGGTTCGGCTGCTTCAAACGCAGGAACCTGTCGCGCTGCACGGCTACAGCCCGACGCTGACCATCCCTTCGGTGCGCCAGGCCGTGGCCGACAACCTGAACAAGCGGTTCGGCACCGACTATACGGCCGACTACATCTTCATGACCTCGGGCGCGGCCGGCGCGCTGGCCCATGCGCTGCGCTGCGTTGCGGCGCCGGGCCAGACCGTGCTGACCATCGCCCCGTTCTTCCCCGAGTACAAGCCCTATGTCGAGGGCGCGGGGCTCACCCTCAAGGTGGTGCCGCCGCGGGTGGCGGATTTCCAGATTGATTTTGACGCGCTCGAAGCCATGCTGACCGAGGATGTCGCGGCGGTTCTGATCGATACGCCGAACAACCCCTCCGGTATTGCCTACAGCGAGGAGACGCTGCGCCGGCTGGCCGACATGCTGCGGGCGGCTTCGGCCAAGTGGGGGCGCCACATCTTCCTGCTTTCGGACGAACCCTACCGCGAGATCGTCTTCGGCGGCGTGCAGCAGCACCCCGCCGTATACTATGACGACACGCTGACCTGTTATTCGTTCTCAAAAAGCCTCTCGCTTCCCGGCGAGCGGATCGGCTATGTCGCGGTCAACCCGAAAGCCGAAAAGGCCGGGCTGATTGTGCCGATGTGCGGCCAGATCAGCCGCGGCACCGGCCACAACTGCCCGGCCAGCCTGATCCAGCTTGCGGTGGCCGAATGCCTTGATACAACCAGCGACCTTTCGGTTTACGGCCGCAACATGGAGCTTTTGTATAATGAGCTCGTCCGGCTCGGTTTTACCGTAGTCAAGCCGGGCGGCACCTTCTACATCTTCCCCAGGGCGCTCGAGGCGGACGCCGTCGCCTTCTGCCGCAAGGCGCAGGCTTACGACCTCGCGCTTGTGCCCGGCGATACCTTCGGCTGCCCGGGCTATTTCCGCATGGCCTACTGCATCGACACCGAAAAGGTCAAGCGCAGCTTCCCGGCGCTCGAGCGGTTTGTGCGGGAGTGCTACGGGCGGGGGTAAGCGTATAAACGGGGCGGTTGACGGGGATGGTATATGCGTGCCAAGCTCCGCGCCCCGGCAACCCCGCCCCGCCGCGAATGCCCGCCCCTACAATCTTATTTATGATCTTCGCGTCGAAAGGCGCGCCAAGGAGGCCCCCCATGCCCAACCAACGTCCTTCCCATCCAAACGACCCGCGGCGGGCTGCCAGCAGGCGGGCGGCCCGTAAGGCCGCGCAGCGCCGGCGCGCGCTGCTGACCGGCGTCTGCTGCTTTGCAATGCTGGCCGTCGTCTCGCTGGGCGCGTTCTTTGTCGTGCGCAGCACCCTGGTCAAGCCTGCCGAAACCCCGGTCGAAAACCTGCCGGTGACCGAACCCGACGCCGTCTCGACCGAGCCGGCCGAGGCTTCGCCCGCGCCGACCCCCGAAATGTCGGAGGAAGAGCAGCGCATTGCCGAAGCCACCGCCGCAAACGCCGCAAACGCCACCAAGGACGCCCCCGCCGTGACCGACCCCGCCACCTGGAACGAGCGCGGCAAGGCGCTGATGGACCGCCTCTGCGCCGACGAATTTTTCATCAACGAGGGGATTAATGTTGAGGAAAAGCCCGGTTTCCCCTATCTGATTGCAGTCAACCGCGCGGCTTCGACCGTGACCGTCTACACCCTGGACGAAGAGGGCCGCTACACCGTGCCGTATATGGCGATGGTCTGCAGCGGGGGCGAGGAAACCCCGCTCGGCTTCTTTGCGACGCCGGCCAACTATGACTGGCGGCAGCTGGCCGGGCCGACCTGGGGCCAATACGCAACCCGCATCTGGGACGCCTATCTCTTCCACAGCGTACCCTACTACCTCTACTATGCCGACGAGGCCGCCGGCACCGACGGCGACCCCCACAAGGACGACATCGAGTACGACGAGTTCAACAAGCTCGGCACCCCGGCAAGTCTGGGCTGCATCCGGCTGATGGTCTGCGATGTCAAATGGATCTATGACAACTGCGACATCGGCACCCGGGTCATCATCTATGACGACGCCGAGGACCCCGGCCCGATGGGCAAACCCGGCACGATCTACACCGACCCGGCCGACGAGACCCTGCGCGGCTGGGACCCGACCGACCCCGACCCGGCCAACCCCTGGGACGATCGGTACCTGAGCGGCACGACGATCCGCAGCGAAGCCGCCTGGCAGGAGTGGAACGACGCCATGGCCGACGGCCGCTGGAACGTAACCCTGACCCCGACCGACCTGCAGGGCTGGAGCACCGATTCGAGCATCGAAGGGACGAGAGGGTAATTACAGCAAGCAAAAAACGCCCCCTTGAGGAACAAACCTCAAGGGGGCGTTTATCAGCCATTTGCGGTAGCCTTATTCGGGCTGGATCGCGCCGGTGGGGCAGACACCCTCGCAGGCGCCGCAATCGACGCAAGCGGAAGCGTCCACAACAGCCTTGTCGGCCATGCTGATCGCGCCGACCGGGCAGGTGTCAACACAAGCGCCGCAGGCGACGCACTCGCTGGTAACGGTATGAGCCATAGTGGTAACTCCTTATCTCCGTGCGGAATTTTTCCCGGCAGCCGCTTTGCACGGTCTGCAAGCGCCGGGACGCAGGGATCGACAAGTTCGCTCGCCTTGCGTTTGCAACTATTGTAGCACCCCACCCGCCGGTTATTCAAGCCTAACTTCGTTGTTTTTTGGATGTTTTCGCCAGTAAAACCACCCCGCCAAAGAGTTAACCCTGTACAACTTTTCTGCCCGGCGGAGGTTTTTCGCGCCCTGCCGAAAAAACTCTGCGCAGTTTTGTTAAAACTGCGCGGGGTTCCTGACACAGGTTCCCCGCCTTATCCCCTTGCCTGACCCCGGCAAAGCTGGTATAATAAACTTATGCGATGCTGCCAAAAATTTCAGCCGGTATCTCGCACACTTTGGACATATTGCCGCGGCGTCATGCCATACTCCGCCCGGAAGGCGCGGTAAAAGTTCGCGTAATCGCCGAAGCCGCAGTACCCGCAGGCTTCGCTGGGGGCAACGCCGCCGGCCAGAAGCTGTTTGGCAATCAGCAGCCGCTTTTGCAGGATGTACCGGTGCACCGTGGTGCCGACCTGGGCGTCAAACTTGCGCAGCAGGTGGTATTTGCTGATGAAAAAGGTCTCGGCCAGGGCGTCAAGGGTCAGCGGTTCGCTGTAATGTTCGTTGATATAGGCAAGCACCGCATCGACCACCTGGTCGGACGAACAGTCCGCCCCGGGCTGGGGGCGGGTCTGGGCCGCAGCCTTGTTCAGCTCAACAAGCAGCGCAGCCAGGCAGCCTTCCGCCAGCAGGTCGTCGCCGTAACCGTCCCGCGCGCGCAGCGCGCTCAGGGTTTCCATGCGCTGGCGCAGTTCGGCCGAAGCCGCCCCCGGCAGCCGCAGCAGATTGGTGTGGCCGGGCACGCTCGAATCAAAGCAGCGGGTCAGGCTGGTGCGCGGGGTGGACAGATGCTCCAGGTAGCTGCGCGCGATCCAGAGCACAAACCGCTCATAGGGTTCGGCGTCGGCCGCAATCCGTGCCTGGTGCAGCTCCAGCGGGCTGATGAGCAGGATATCCCCCGGGCGCATCTTGTACAGGTGATTCTCCACAATATAGCTGACCTGGCCGCGCAGCAGCAGGTACACCTCATAAAAATCATGGTGGTGCAACGCGACCTCGTTCATATAGGTGCTGCGGTAGCGGTACAGTTCAAAATCCGCCGCGATCATCGTCTGCCGGCGGGTGTAAGGCTGGTACTGGGCGGATGGCATGGGGCAGTCCTCGTTGCGAAACAAGAAAGAAGACCCGCGGTGCGGCTGCGCCGCGATTGGAACCGGCAGGGCACGCTGCCGGCAGCCGGGCGTTTTCTTGCCCGCGCCGCCATCGTTTTGAGCCGCCCGCCGGGTGGTGAACCACCGGTTTTCTTCTTGGTCCTTTCTGGTTCAATCTTTGGGGAAACAGCGCTTTGGTTTGCCTGTATTTCTTCCTCCCCCTGATTCTACCGCAATTTTCGCAATCTTTCAAGCAATTCCCTCAATTCCGATTGCAAAAACAACCTCGTATACTAGGGGATAGTCAGCGGCGGCAGATCGCCGCCTGCCGCGCCCTTTGTAATAAGCAAACAGATGTAAGGAGTGTGTATCACCATGCAAATGAACGCCGTATCCATCGTCAAGGACAAGGCTGCGTGGGAGGCCCTCGGCGTCAAGCTGCCGGCCTATGACCGCGAAGCCGTCGCTGCCGCCACCAAGGCCCACCCGATCTGGGTGCATTTCGGCGCCGGCAACATCTTCCGCGGCTTTATCGCCGCGCTGCAGCAGAAGCTGCTTGACGAAGGGCTGTCCGACAAGGGCATCATTGCCGCCGACACCTTTGACTATGACATCATCACAAAAATCTACGATCCTTACGACAATCTGACCATGATGGTCACGCTGAACCCCGACGGCACCACCAGCCGCGAGATCATCGGCTCGGTTGTGGAAGGCCTGCGCGCCGATTCCTCCGATGAAGGGCAGATGGCCCGCTTCAAGGAGATTTTCACCGATCCCGGCCTGCAGATGATCTCCTTCACCATCACCGAGAAGGGCTACGCCATCAAGCGGCCGGACGGCAGCCTGATGCCGGTTGTCCAGGCTGATATGGACGAAGGCCCGGCGAAGGCCCGCCATGCGATGAGCATCGTCGCCGCGATGCTGTTCGAGCGGTTCAAGGCCGGCAAATACCCGCTGGCCGTCGTCAGCATGGACAACTGCTCCCACAATGGCGAGAAGCTGCAGTCCAGCGTGATGGCGGTTGCGAACGCCTGGCTGGAAAAGGGCTTCGTCGGCCAGGATTTCATCGATTATCTGACCGATGAGAGCAAGATCGCCTTCCCCTGGTCGATGATTGACAAGATCACCCCGCGCCCGCACAAGATCGTGGAGGAATCGCTCGCGAAGGACGGCATTGAGGGCATGGCCCCGATCGTCACCTCCAAGAACACCTTCATCGCGGCGTTTGTCAACGCCGAGCGCCCGCAGTACCTTGTCATTGAGGACAAGTTCCCCAACGGCCGCCCGCCGCTCGAAAAGGCCGGCGTCTACCTGACCGACCGCGACACCGTCAACAAGACCGAGCGGATGAAGGTTACCACCTGCCTGAACCCGCTGCACACCGCGATGAGCGTCTACGGCTGCATGCTCGGCTACACCCTGATCTGCGACGAGATGAAGGACGCCGACATCGTTGCGCTGATCAAGCGGCTCGGCTATGTCGAAGGGCTGCCGGTCGTCGTCAACCCCGGCATCCTTGACCCCAAGGCCTTCATTGACGAAGTTGTCGAGCAGCGCCTGCCCAACCCCTTCATGCCCGACGCCCCGCAGCGCATCGCGACCGATACCTCCCAGAAGGTCGGCATCCGCTTTGGCGAGACGATCAAGAGCTACATCGCCGAGGGCCGCGACCTCAACACCCTCGTTTCGATCCCGCTCGCGCTGGCCGGCTGGCTGCGCTACCTGCTCGCGGTGGACGACGAGGGCAAGGCCTTCGAAGTCAGCGCCGACCCGCTCAAAGATGAACTGCAGGCCAAGCTCGCCGGCATCGAGGTCGGCAAGCCCGAAACCTACCAGGGCCAGCTCAAGGGCATTCTGAACAACGCTTCGATCTTCGGCGTCGATCTGACCGCCACCCCGCTGGCCGACAAGATCGAAAGCTACTTTGTGGCCGAGCTCGCCGGCCCCGGCGCCGTCCGCAAGACCCTGCACGACGCGCTGGCGTAAAAGGCACCCTGCGCGGCACCGCGCAACGCATATATACAACGACAGGAGGAAACACCTATGCCAATGCAAATGGGATGGCGCTGGTATGGCGAGGGCAACGACCCGATCACGCTGCAGGACATCAAACAGATCCCCGGCGTATCGACGATTGTCTGGGCGCTGCACCACAAGATGCCCGGCGAAATCTGGGAAGAGAACGAGATCAAAGAGGTCGTTGACCAGATCGAGTCCTACGGCTTCAACGCCGATGTTGTCGAGAGCGTCAACGTCCACGACGATATCAAGATCGGCCTGCCCACCCGCGACCAGTACATCGAAAACTACAAGCAGTGCATCCGCAACCTTTCGAAGTTCGGCGTCAAGGTCATCTGCTACAACTTCATGCCGATCTTTGACTGGACCCGCACCGACCTGTTCCACCCGGTGGGCGACGGTTCGACCGCGCTGTTCTACCAGAAGGACATGATCAAGGACGACTACAAGGCGATGGCCGACTACATCCTTGGCTTCACCGAAAAGTACCACATGACCTTCCCCGGCTGGGAGCCTGAGCGGATGGCCAAGCTGGACGAGCTGTTCAAGGCTTACGCCCCGGTCACCAAGGAAAAGCTGTGGGAGAACCTCAAGTACTTCCTCGAAGCGCTGATGCCGACCTGCCGCGAATGCGATATCAAGATGGCGATCCATATGGACGACCCGCCATGGGATATTTTCGGCCTGCCGCGCCTGCTGGTTGATGAAGCGAGCATTGAGCGGTTCCTCACGATGGTGGACGACCCGTACAACTGCCTGACGCTGTGCTCCGGCAGCCTCAACGCGAACCCCGACAACAATGTTGCCGACATCGTGCGCAAGCACTGCGACCGCATCGCGTTCGCCCACATCCGCAACATCCACCACTTCCCGAACGGCGATTTCAGCGAAGCCGCCCACCGCGATTGCTGCGGCGAAACCGGCATCATTGAAATTCTGCGCGCCTACCATGACTGCGGCTTTGAAGGCTACATCCGCCCCGACCACGGCCGCCAGCTGTGGGAGGAAGGCCCCGGCAGCTGCCGCCCCGGCTACGGCAAGTATGACCGTGCGCTCGGCATCCAGTACATGCTCGGCGTCTGGGATCTGCTGGACCGCCTGGATGAGGAAAAAGGCAAAAAGTAACCCCTGAACCCCTGCCGCGGGCTTTTGCCCTTGCAGCGGCACACAAATTCGGCCCCCAAACGGAGCTTGCCCGGCTTCGTTTGGGGGCCTTGTGTTTCGGGGGCCGTGTTTTTCATTTTTGGTTTCGTTTGTCCCGCGCCTTGGCCGCGCCGAGCGCGCGGGGGGTAGCGGTTTTTTCATCCGGGTGCAGCAGCTTGGCGCGGGTGATGGCCGCTTCGCCAAATTTGGCGCGCACGGCGTCCGCCGCACGGTCAAGCTTTTCCTGTTTGATGCGCCGGGCCGGGTCGGCAAACAGATCCAGCTGCTCATAATTGTCGGTGCCGGTGCGCTCGGCCGTCACCCCCACCAGCCGCACCGGGCGCGCCGGCCAGGCCTGGCGCAGCAGCGCCCGCGCCGTGTGGTACAGCGCATCGGTTGAGTTGGTCGGGTCGTCCAGCGTAACCTGGTGGCTTTTGCGGCGGAACGCATTGTCCACAATCTGCACGCTGACCACCCGCGCCGTGCGGCCGTCCATCCGCAGCCGGCCGGCCACCGATTCACACAGCGCCAGCAGGGTGGCGTCGGCCTCGGCCGGGTTTGCCAGGTCTTGGGGCAGCGTCACGCTGTTGCCGTAGGTATTGTCCCGCGCGCCCTGCTTGGTCACGGGTTCGGTTTCGCGGCCGTTGGCATAATTCCAGAACACCTCGCCCCGCACCCCGAACACACCGCGCAGCACCGCAAGGTCGGCATGGGCCAGGTCCCCGATCGTCCAGATGCCAATTTCCGAAAGCTGGCGCGCCGCGCTGGGCCCCACCCCGAACAGCGCCCCGGCCGGCAGCGGCCAGAACCTGGCGGGCAGATCCTCCGGGTAGAGGCGGTGGACCTTGTCCGGCTTTTCAAAGTCGGACGCCATCTTGGCAAGCAGGCGGTTCGGCGCAACCCCGATGTTGACGGTAAACCCCAGGGTGTCCCGCACCCGGTCGCCGAGCGCACGGGCCACGGCCAGCGGCGGGCCGAACAGCGGTTCGGTCCCGGTCATATCAAGGAAAGCCTCGTCGATGCTGTACTGTTCCACATCGGGGCTGTAATCATTCAGAATGCGGATCAGCGCCTTGGAATTCTGCACATACCAGTCAAAGTCCGGCGGCACCACCGTGATATCCGGGCATTTGGCCCGCGCGGCAAAGAGCGATTCCCCCGTGCGGATGCCGTATTGTTTGGCTGGCAGGCTTTTGGCCAGCACAACGCCGTGGCGCTTTTCCTCATCCCCGCCGACCACAGCCGGGATGGTGCGCAGGTCCACGGCGCCGCCTTCGCGCAGGGCTTTGAGCGCGCTCCAGGATAAAAAGGCCGAATTGACATCGACATGGAACCAGACCGGTGTTTGCCTGCGCATCGAGCTTCCCCCTTTGATTCAAATGAAAAATTGCGGCGGGCGGGTATAAAACCCGCCTCCCTTTTCATTCTTCGTTTTTACTTCCCACAAAAAGTATACCACGCCGATTTTCCCCTTGCAATTCCGGTACGGGCGGGGTATACTGGAACATGCGGTGAACCGCAAAAATTTGCGCTGTACCTCGGGGGCTTTCCCGCCTTCACAGAGAGGACGGCAGCAGGAGGAAAACTGAATATGAACAAACCAATGGGAAACCGTGTGCGCACCATGACCCAGCTCGCATTGCTGCTGGCGTTGCTGCTCATCTTGTCTTACACCCCGCTGGGGTATTTGCCGGTCGGGCCGCTGGTGCTGAGCCTGCTCAGCGTGCCGGTTGCGATCGGCGCAATGCTGCTGGGGCCGCTGGGCGGCGCGGTGCTGGGCGGCGCGTTTGGGCTGACGAGCTTTTTCAACATGATGCGCGGCAGCAGCCCGATGGGCGCGGCGCTTTTTGCGATCAGCCCGGCCGCCACCTTTGTGCTCTGCTTTGTCTCCCGCGTGGCGATGGGGGTTTGCTGCGCGCTGGTCTATCGCCTGGCATGCAAGCTGCTGCCCCGGCGCACCAAGCTCTGCTGTGCAGTCGGCGGGCTGGCCGCGCCGCTGTGCAACACGCTGTTCTTTATGGGGCTGCTTGTCGCGCTGTTTTATAACAGTGATTACGTCCAGGGCCTTGTCGCCCAGATGGGCGCGGCCAACCCGCTGATTTTCGTCGTCGGGATGGTGGGGCTGCAGGGGCTTGTCGAAGCGGTTGTCGGCTGCGTGATCTCGGCAGCCGTCACGGTGCCGCTGCTGAAAATGCGGAAATAAGGGGCCCCACACCGCCGCAAACGGCCGCCGGTTTGGCCGATTTTCCATCCGCCCGCCACATACAAATGGCCACGCAACCGCTGGAGGCAATTGCGTGGCTGTTTTAATTTGTAGCGATGAATCAGGGGTCTTCTTATGCGGTAGGGAAGTCAAAAACCTTTCAACTTGATAGGTCCTCAGCGGTTATGCTTTTCTTGGCACCATACCCACTTCGCTTATCTGTTTCTGCCCCCCTTCCATTATGGCTCGATTTTCTGCAAAAGCTGCAAGATTTCCTCCGCTTCGGCTGAATCCTCAATGAGGGATTCCGTATAGAAGCGGTAACAGGCGTTCGGGGTTGTCCAGTAAACCATCCGGGCTGAGAGGATTTCTTCGGTCTCTATTTCCTGTGCACTGTCGTGCAACGTAACGATTTCTTGAATTTCAGTGATCTCGTCCGATAAGCGCTGATCGCCATCTTCGGCGTCAAAATTCCAATTGGAGATATCGAAACTATACTGGGTCACGACAAAGGATTTTTCTTCCTCTCGCCAGCCATCGCCATAACCGGTATAATGCCGGCCGGTATAGGTGATGCGAGCCTGGCTATAACCTACTTCGGAGGCTTCTCCAAGCCATTCGATCACGAAGCCATTGGGCAAGTAACCGAATTGCATACGGTCGGCGATTTCTCCCGCAGGCGCATCGGATATGCCAAGGCGCAGTCGGCCGTTTTCCCTTGTCCAGTCCAGTCGTGGCCAAATTGCCCCTACCCCCAGTGCCAGTAACAACATTGCTGCCGCGACTACTGCCAGGGCGGCCATACGCTTACGGTGCCGTGGGAGGTCTGGCGCGGATTCCGCAAACCGCAAAACCCGCAAATTCTCCCCCTGCGGCGTGAGCGCGGCATAGGCGGCGAGCTCCTGCGCGCGGCGGGCGGCGCAGGCGGAGGAGAGCAGCGCGTCAAAGTCTTTCACCTGGTTCGTCATAGCCATCCCTCCTGTATAAGAATTTTTTTCAGGCGCTTGCGGGCGCGGTGGGCGCGCTGGCGCACGGCGGCTTCCCGCAGGCCCAGCAGCGCCGCGATCTGGCGGCTGGTGCAGCCGTCGGCGTATTGCAGCGTCAGGATGTTCGCGTCAAGCTCGTCAAGCCCTGCCATCGCGCGGCGCAGCGCGGCCGCGGCGGCGTGCGCTTCGGCCTGTTCGGCCGCAGTGGCGGCCGGGTCGGGCTGGTCGCGCCAGTGTTCGGGCGGCAGCGGGCGGAACCGCCGCTCCCGCCGCCACAGGTCAACCGCGGCGTGCCGCACCGCAACCAGCGCCAAATGGCGCAGCTTGTCGGCGTCGCACAGGTCAAGGTTTTCCTGCACCCGCGGGTCGGACAGCCGCAGCCAGGCGTTCTGCACGGCGTCCTGGGCCAGGTGCGGGTCGCTCAGCATCTGCATCGCCGCCGCGCACAGCCGCGGGTATTCCTGTGCAAAAAAGGTTTGGAGCGTCTCCGGCCCGGTATCAGGCAGCGGATACGCAGCCGCATCCGTCATGGTCATCGCCTCCTTGGAATTTCCGAAAGGCCTTTCACTTATAGAACGAATCCCGCCCCCTGTTTGTGACAGGGGGTGCGAAATTTTTTGAAGGATGATTAGGGAAACGTCCTCAGATTTTTGCGCCCTTGCTGCGTCACAGTCTGCACCAAGGCCAACCGCCCTGCGGCACGGCGCGGCACAGCGGAAACACCCTTGCGCAAAATCCGCAAAAACAAACGGATTTTGCCCTGTTTTGCCCATAAGGCCGGTTTGTGACGCCAGAATGTCACAGACCGGCCCTTTCTTCTGTCATAATAGGTAAAAGCCCCCGCGAAAGAAGGTGTTCCGATGCTCGCATCCCTGCTTCCGCTGCTCGACACCCCTGACGAGCAGGCGCGGTTCACCGCGCTCTACCGCCGCCACAAGCGGCTTGTGCTCCACACGGCCGCGGCCGTACTGCGCGACGAGCACCTTGCGCAGGATGTGCTGCAGGATGTGTTTCTTTACCTGGCCGAGCATTTCGCGGCGATCGATACGGCCAACCCCCGCAAGGTCGAGCGGTATCTTGTGCTGGCGGCCCGCACCCGGGCGATCAACCTGCTGCACCGCCGCGCGCGGGAAGCCCCGGCAGAAGGCGAACCCCTTCCGCCCCGGGAAGCCGCCGCGCCCCCGCCCGACGCTTTGATTGAAGCCGAGGACGCCGCCCGGCTCGTCTCGCTGGTGGCCGAACTGCCGCCCGCGACCCGCGCGGTGCTCGAGCTCGCGATGCAGGGGTTTGAGACGGCCGAAATCGCCGGGCTGCTCGGCGTCACGCAGGCGGCCGCCCGCCAGCGGCTTGTTCGCGGCCGCCGCCAGCTTTGGGACGCTTTGCAGAAGGAGGCCCGCCATGCCCCAGCCGAAACTATCCTTTGACGCCGCGCTGGCCCTCGCGCTCGAAGCCTGCGCCAGGCAGGAGCAGGCAGTCCTGCCGTCCGACGCCGAACTGCGACGCCTGTACCCGAACCTGCGGCGATGCGACCGCCGGCTGCGCCGCACGCTGGCCGAGCGCCGCCGAAAAGAGATCCGCCCGCGCCGGGTCTGGCCGCTGCGGCGGGTGGCGGTGGTCGCAGCGGCCTGCGCGCTGCTCTTCGCGGGCGCGCTGGCCCCGCAGGCCGATCTTTTCGGCGCGATCTACACCGCGCTGCTCCAGCCAGACGGGCGGGACTACGCGCTGCGCTATACCTGGGAGGGCGAGCCGGCCGCCGCCACCCTGCCGGCCGGCTGCGCCCCCGCCTACCAGCCGCCCGGCTACACGGCCGACCGCGACGCCGCCATCACCACCGAAACCGAATACTACCGGCAGTATACCCGTACCTCGGCCGGCCGGGGCGCGCGCTGGTACGCCGTGCGGCTCGCCGTCATCACCGCGGATCTGCAAGAAAATTACGACGGCCGAAGCTCGGTCTATACAACGCTCGACCTCAGCAACCGCACCGTACAGCTCGGCATCCAGTCCGACGTGTGGGGGGATACCATCTTTACACTGTTTTGGGAAACCGCCGGCATCCACCACACCGTGCAGGGCAACGCCCCGCTGACCGAGCTGATTCAGGTGGCGGAGTCGATTTCGTATGCTTTGCCCCCGCGCCTTCGGCATGGGGAGCGCAATCTGTCTTTGGAATCTTAAGATACGGAAAGGAGGCCAGTGACAGAAAATCAATCCGCCGTTTTACCAACCACCATGAGATTTTGGAGGAAACCACACAGGAAACGTTTTCTTGCTATGGTATGAAACAGGAGGAGAGAAATGTATGCTCGTATAAGGTATCTTTGGATTTGTCTCATCCTCATCACAATATTGACCGGTTGCGCGGAGCCCTCATCGGCTGCATCCACTTCCATTGCCACGGTATCGCGGCCCGAAAGTTCTTCCCCTACGGACACGCCTTCTCCTTCGGCCGCCGCCATCGTCTGGCCCGAAGAGGACTACGCCGCGCTCGGCGAGGAAGGCAAGGCCGCCTACCGCGAAGCCCTCGCCGAGCAGCTGCCGGCTGATGGCTACCTCATCCTCGAGGACGGCTTCGTCGTCGAAAACGATTCGGCCGGCCGCTATGCCCCCGCCGACTTCGCTGCCCTGCTGCCCGATGTTACGCTGCCGGCGCAGGCGGTCGGCGGCTATGCGCTCAACGAAATACAGGTCAGCTGGCAGCCCGACCCGCTCGCCCGGCCCGGCGACCGGGTTTTGCGGCGCTACCGGCTCGCGGCCGACAACC
>DSLFR04102__coassemble_644_pt1 | contig 28672 bp, 38 predicted proteins | sample DSLFR04102__metabat2_high_PE_033 | metagenome-assembled genome bin DSLFR04102 | reverse complement strand
ATCAGCCATCTTGGGTTCCTCCTTCCCCATCCAGGCGCAGGATGGCGCGGATGCCCTCCTGCACGCCAAGGTATTCCGCCAGACTCTGGCGGAAGTAGGTTTGGCCGGCGGGTTCGAGGTGGTAGTAGGTGCGCTTGCGCCGCTTGCCGACCAGCTCTTCCCGCGCCGAGATATAGCCCCCATCCTGCAGGCGGTAGAGGGTTGGGTACATCGATGTTTCCTGCAAAACAAACTTCCCGTGGCTGCGCTCCCGCAAAGCCTGGGCCATCTCATACCCGTACATATCCTGCTCGGATAAAAGGCCCAGCAGCACCAGTTCGGTCACGCCGCGCTTCAAATTGTCAGAGATTCCCATACCAAATACCTGAAAGCCTAAAATTCCTTAGTATAAGTATGGCAAATTTACCAGTTCTCGTCAATACTTGTTGTGGAATAGTATAATTGACAGTTCTGTTCCGCTATGCTATTCTGAAGATGAAGAAAGGGCCTGCGCCCGGCATGCCCCACGAAAGGAGAGCCTGCCATGAAACAGCCAAGCAGCAAGCCGTTGACCGTCCGAAGCATCCTTGTTGTAGTCGGCCTGATTGCGCTGAACGTCGTCTTGATTTTGGCGTTTCTCTATTTCATCCACTACCCCATCCCGCACAGTGCCTACGCCTCCGGCGACCCGGGGCGGCTTGATGCGCAATATGAAGGGGCATACAGGGCCGATCGGTGGGATTCTTTCTGGGTTATCTGCGAGCCGGACGGAAGCGCTCGCTTTCTGGCGATAGAAAGAGCCCCCTTCTTCTATCGTTACCGCATTACGTCTTCGATTCCGGTGCCCAAGGAGCGCCCCTGTACCTTGGAATTTGTGTATCAAGCAGCCCGATGGAACGTTACCATCGACAGCGCAAACAGACTGACCGAATGTCGCAGCTTTGAAGCCACGGCAGGCATCAGCTTCCAAATCACCAATATTCTTGCTTGGGGCGCGTACCTTGTTATCGCTATGGTAATTGTCGAACTTGTTGCCTATCATCTGCTCAAAAAACTCCTTCACAAACGAACATCCCCCTAATCCCCCGGGCGGGCGGCTGCGGCCGCCCGCTTTCTGCAAACCGGCACAGCAAAACCCGCACCCTTGCCAAAAGGAAGGGGTGCGGGTTGTTTTGCTTTTCGCTGATTGCCTATTCCTGATTATCCGAATCTTCCGCCCTCCCCGTCCCGGCCGGGCGCGGGTTCGCCGCCTGTTCGGCGCGGGCGCGGCGGGCCAGGTCTTCCAGCCGCGGGGTTTGGGTAAAAAAGCGGCGGTAAGGGTTTTGCAGGTCTGCGGGGCCGGGCGGCGGGGCGGCGGGCGGTTCTGCCGCAGGGTTTGGCGCAGCCGCGGCGGCATCCGGGCGCGGGGCTTTGGGGCGCAGGCGCATCAGCCTTCGGCCTCCACCGTCGAGACCGCGCCGGCGGTCAGCGCGTCCCAGAGCGCGGCGGCATCGGTATAGTTGTCGGCGCGGTCCTCATTCCAGACGGCGAGCCGCCCAACATAGAGCTGACCGAGCACATCCTGGTTTTCGCCGGTCGAATCATCCACCGCGGTGTAGCCTGTATAACTGCCCAGCTCCAGCCCCGCCAGCACCGGGCAATCGGTCCAGCGGTAGACCATCTTGGTCCAGTCCAGCGTGGCGGGGTCAGCATCCGGGTCAGGCAGGGTACCGTCCAGGTATTGCAGCGCGCCGGTGTATTCCACAAATGCCTGCGGGTCCTCCATCAAAAAGATATAGCTGCCGTCGGCGCTGGAAAGGTCGGCCGTGAGCTGGGTTACGCCGGCCATCTGCACGGCGGGGTCTATGTTTTGGTTGTCAAAAGTCAGATCCAGCGTATACTGGTTGAGCTGGACGACCACCTGACCGTCGCCGTTTCGGTCGGTGCAGAAATTTTGTTCCAACGCTGTGGTCAGCGCTTCGGCCGTGTCAACCGGCAGCTCGGCCATGCCGATATAGCCGATCTGATAATCCGGGCTGGTTCGGAAAAGCATATCGCGGATGATCCACACAAGCATCGCCGCGATCAGAACGCCAATGATGACATACCATTTGTGGTACGCCCACCAGTTGCCGGCTTTTTCGGCTTTGGTATATTCGCGCGGGGGCGCAGGCTTTTCATAGGTTTCCTGGCTGTCTTTGGTGACCCATGCCATGATGGGGATTCCCCTTTCTTGTAACAAATTTCGAGCTGCTTTTTACTATACCACAAATTCGCGTGGGATTTGTGAAATTATTCTGACCTTTTTTGGCCCGCCCCGGCTTGCATGCCGCGGCAAAATATCGTATGATACTGATAAAGAAGCCATTTTGCAAGAAAGAAGGTAGGTTTATGCCCAAGACCGATTCCTCCGCCCCGCGCCGCCTGCCCGTTCGGCGCTGCATCGGGCCGTTCTATCTGGCAAGCCTTTTTTGCTGCCTCGGCTTTTTGCCGGGGGCGGCGGGGGTGCTGTGCGGCATCCGCATCAATCTGTTCTGGGTCACGCTGTTGGGCGGCGCACTGGGCGGAGTGATCGGCGTTCCGCTGCTGTGCGGTTTGATGGACACTGTGCTGCGCGCACTGCGCGGCACCGCCACCGGCCGCTGGTGGCCCACCTATTGCGCGGCCTGGCGGCAGAACTGGAAAGACGCCCTGCCGGCTGGCGAGCTGAGCGGCGCGCTGCTGGGCTGCTGGTGCTGGGTAATCATGACCTTGCCCGATATGCAGCGGGTGCCGGTTTCCGTTTGGGTTTGCATGGCCGTGGGCAGCTGCCTGCTGGTGGGGTATTTCACCTATGTCTACGCCCAGGTTGTGCTTGTGCAGCTTTCCCTGCGCAGCATGCTAAAGAACGCGGGGCTGCTGTTTTTGGCTGCTCCGCTGCGCACGCTGGGCGCCACGCTGCTGCAGGCGGTTTATTGGCTGGCCATGCTGCTGGGCGGGTGGTATGCGCTGCCGGTGCTGCTGGTGACCGGTTTCTGGCTGCCGGTGTGCGGTGCACTTGTTATTCTGTTCCCTGTTTTGGACAAAGCGTTCGGCCTGCGGGAAGCTGACCGCGCAGCGGCACAGCCGGCGGAAGGTGGTGTATGATGGAAGCAAAGAACACCTGCATTCTCAACGAAACCGAAGAATTCATGCGCGGTGAGCTGGATAACGTAACCGTGGCTGAAAACCGGATCTTGCTGGACCTGGTGCAGGGCGGGCATGTGCCGTATGGCTGTTATACCAGCCCGGCCATCCCGATGCCGGCCTTTGACGCGCTGCGGGTAAGCTGGAACGCCGGCACCCCGCCGGGTACCGCCGTGGAAGCCCAGGCCCGTGTGATGGTGGATGGCAACTGGACTGCCTGGATGAGCTTTGGCCGCTGGAGCCCCTACCTGAACCGGGAAGGGGCCCAGCCAACCACCCGCGGGCCGCTGGTGCTGCGCCACAGCCAGCTGGGGCTGGATTCCAAGCTTGGTACCCAGGTACAGCTGCGTGTCTACCTGTATACCAGTCAGGAGAAATCCACCCCCACCGTGAGCCTGCTGGGCGTAAGCGTTCACTCGGTGGATGTAATTCCCGCGGGCGGGCGGGCGGTAAACGCCCGGCTGCACCTGATGCCGTACGCCGTTGCCCGGCGCGCCCCCGCGTTGCGCAGCGTGATGGACCTGGCCATCTGCCTGGCAAGCCTGACCAACCGCTGGGGGGCCGATATCCTGCCTGAGGAGTTTGCGCTGGCCATGCGGGATTTCCAATGTGCGGACGGGCCGCGCAATTTGAGCTTTGCGGCCGCCGCTGCCGGGGCCTGGGGGTTCCCGGCCTGGGCCTGCTGGGCCGACCTGGCGCTGCTGCGCGCCGAGATCCGCGCAGGCTACGGCGTAGTGGTCGCATTGGAAAGTACGCCCGCCCAGCAGGAAGCCGGTTTGCCGGCTCTGCGGTTTGCGGCGCTGCGCGGTTTTTCGAACCAGGATGGCGCTCCTCAGGCGCTGCTGATCGACCCTTGGCGCGCCGAAGACGATTTCGGCACCGAAACCGAATGGCCGCTGGATGATTTCCTTGTTGCCTGGAACAACCTTGCGCTCTGTATGCGGCCGCGGCGCCACGGCGTGCCCGATGGATGCCCCGCCCGGGCCAGCGTCTGGCTGCGGCATGAAAAGGACGCCGCCCCCGGCCTGTTTACCCTGTACCAGGCGGGCGTGCGCCACCCCCTGCCCGACGACTTCTGCGACGCCGGTGAGAACCACCCGGACGGTGTGCTGGCCTGGTCGGTGCCGGACGAACGCCCCCACGCGACAACCGCCCACCGCGCACTGCATTTTGTTGCGCCGGAATCCGGCGGAGTCCGGCTGCCTGTGCCGGAACTTTCCCCACCCGAACGCGCCCCCATCAAATACACCGTTTACGCCATTGACCCGGCCGGGCAGATGCTTGTGGGCGATGTGCTGGTGTAAACCGCAGCCTTTGGCGCTTCCCTCCAATTTTGACAAGATAAGGCCCGCCGGCGTTGAGCCGGCGGGCCTTATTGTTCAGGGGAAGTTTGCGCCGCCTTGCTTTGCCGGAACAGGTTACCCGGCTGTGCCTTCCAGCACGCCGCGCTGGTACTCGGCCGCAGTCTGGTTTTCGGCGCGGGCGGTTTCCATTGTTTGGGCATAGGTGGCGGCATCGGTCTGCCAGGTTTCATACTCTGCCTCACCGCGGTGGTCGGGCAGCGCGTAGTGCTCGGTCAGATACACGCCGAGCGCACGGCTCAGCTTTTCCGCCCCGAGTACATTGAGGTGGGAGCCACCGTCCGGCGTATCGGTATGCCAATCAATGCCGGGGTCGTTTTCCGCCAGGTTGTAATCGATATAGGGCAGGCCATACTCATCCGCAAAGGCCTGCACGCCGTTGTGCCGCGCCAGGTTCCAGCTGGATTTGGCCGGCACCGTAATGAACAGCAATTCGCTGCCATGTTCCTTGCAGAGCTGGACTATACGGCTCAGATACAGCCGTACCAGAAACGGAATCGGCTCTTCCAGGCCGGTGTCATACATATAGTCCCCCGCCATATTCGCCGCCACGTTGGTCACAGGGGTGTACCCTTTGTTGGGGTCCCGCCAGCTGTAGTCCTTTTCCTCAAACATATTGGCCGGGGTAATTTCCTTCCAGTTGTCATGGAAGCGTACCAGGGGGATCAGCTCATCGGTGATATCGCCGATTGCGGCCTGCAGGTCGCTTTCCCCCGGCATTTTGCTGTACACCACATCGGTGCAGAGCACGACCACCTTGGGGTTTTGCTCTTCATAAATTGTACGCAGCCGGTAATACAGCGTAAACACTGACATCCAGCCCGCCGCGTAGGTGTATCCGGTCACGCCGTAGTCCTCATACCACTGCATGGGGGTAATCCCCTGCGCGGCGTTGGAATCGCCGAGAACCAATACATCGACGGTGTCAAAATCCTCGCCCAGGATACCGCCGGCCGTGTAGCCTTCCAGATAACGGTTGGAGGTGGGCATCAGGTAATGCCCGGCCAGAAACACCGCCATGGACAGCACAAGCAGGAAGGCGGCAACCCGCAGCGCCGGTTTCAGGATGGTTTTCATTGCAGCGCCCCTTTCCTAAAACTGGGCATAGATAAAGGCGGCCGGCTCATAGTTATCGCCGTAGGCGCCAAAAATCATGACAAGCAGCACCGCCCCGATATAGACAGCCCACCGCAGCACCAGCGGCCGGGCTGCGATTTCGGCCCGCAGATGGTGCCCGCGCGTGTGCAGCCAGTCCACTGCAAAAAGCACGGCTGCCCCGATGACAAGCACAGCCATATCCCGCGCATCAAGCTTGATGAGCAGGCTTTTTTCATAGGGCTGAAAGAGCGAAACCAGCATATCCGCCGCAGCGCGCACACCGTTGGCGCGGAACAGCAGCATACCGAAGCAGACAAGCCCAAACGTGCGCACAGTCTGCCACAGGCGGTACACCGGTTTTTGCCGCCAGGCAGGCAGGCCGGGCAGCGCTTTCAGCAGCAGCGGTTCGGCCAGCTCGCCAAGCCACTGCAGCGCAAAGTAGTACAGGCCGTACAGCAGATAGATAAACGCCGCGCCATGCCACAGCCCGATCAACGCCCAGGTCACGCCGAGCGCCGCCCAGACCGGCCACTGCCGCGCCGCCGCAGGGCCGAACCTGCCGCGGCAAAACTGGGTAAACTTCTGCATAGGCTTGCTGAGCACAAGCGGCTGGAATACATACTCCCGCAGCCAGGCGCCCAGGGTGATGTGCCAGCGGCGCCAGAATTCCCCCACTGAGCGGGAAAAGAAGGGCTGGCGGAAGTTTTCGGCCAGAGGCACGCCGAACATCTCGGCCGAACCGCAGACAATATCCATGCAGCCTGAGAACTCGGCGTAAAGTTCGAGCGTGTACAGCAGCGTGCCAAGCACAACGGCTGCACCGCTGTACTGCACCCAATCGTCAAAAACCGCCTTGACGCACATATACGCACGGTCGGCAATGACCATTTTTTTGAACAGCCCCCAAAGAATCCGCTGTACGCCGAAAGTCAGGCTGCGGTAGGATGGGCGGGGCGGGTCGAACAAAGCGGGCGCAAGCGCGCCGTAGCGATCAAACGGGCCTTCCACCACATGCGGCCAGAACCCCAGGAAAAGAAGCACCTGCCAGTAATGCGCTGCCGGGGCGCAGGCGCCGCGGTAAACATCGACCACATAGCTCACCGCCATCAGGGTGAAAAAGCTCAACCCCAGCGGCTGCACAAAGCTGGGCACCGCCAGCGAGGGCGAGCCCGGCAGCCACGCAGCCAGGGCGTTCCAGACCCGCACCGCAAACGGCAGGTATTTCACGGCAAGCAGTGCCGCCACGCTGAGCACCGCGCCGAAACCAACCGTGAACTTTTTGAGCGAGGCCACCTGCTTTTTCATCGCCTTGCGGGCCGGGGCGGCCAGATCTGGCTTGGCTGCGGCAAACAGGGCGTCCAGCCGGGCCAGCTGCTGCCCCACCGCCCAGGCCACGGCCGCCACCGCCAAAATGTACAGGACGTACTGCCGTGCGCTGACCAGGTAAAACACCATGCTGGCTGCCAGCAGCACAAACGGCCGCCCGCGCTGGGGCAGCACCGCCCAGGCCCCCCAGGCCACCGCCAGGAAGACAAACAGGTAGATGAAGGAATTGTATGACATACAGGTTACGCTTCTTCGAGCTCATGCACCATCGTGAGGATGGTTTCAGCCGAGCGGAAGTTTTCCTCCCGCAATTCCATCGGGGTGATTTCGATATCAAACGTATTGTCCAGCGCCAGCACCAGCGACATGATATCGACCGAATCGAGCAGGCCGCTCTTGATGAGTTCGGCATCCGGGTCAGGGCGCAGGCCGGGTTTGACTTCAGCAATCAGGTCAAGAATTTCATTTACGGTATGCATAAGAATTTCTCCTTGTTGTTCAGTGTGTCTGGCTGAGCAGCGCCTGCAGCGCAGGGCGGTCAATCTTGCCGTTCGGGTTGTGGGGCATCGGGTTCAGGCGGCGATATTCAGCCGGCTGCATATAGGCGGGCAGGCGGCCGGCCAGCCGGGTGCGCAGCGCCTGGGCCAGGTCACGCCGGCCCTGATAAAACAGTACCAGGCAATCCCGCGCGGCGTCATACAGGCAGGCGCATTCGTCAAGCTTGTCCTGCCCGGCGGCGGCCGTTTCGATCTCGCCAAGTTCAATGCGGTATCCCCTGTGTTTGATCTGGTTGTCCAGCCGGCCGCCATACATCAGTTCTCCGTGCGCATTCCACCGCGCAAGGTCACCGGTGCGGTAGATCCTTTCCGGGTAATGGGGCTGGGCCGGGTTCAGGGTAAACCGTTCGGCAGTTTTGTTCGGCTGGTTATAGTACCCCGCCGCCACAAAACTGCCCCGCACACAAAGCTCGCCTTCTTCCCCCGGTGCAGCGCAGCTGCCGTCCGGTTTGAGCAGCAGCACGCCGCAGTTTTCACAGGGGCGTCCAATCGGCAGCGGTTCATCGTCGGCAAAAGCGCGATCCACAATATAGTACGCACAGATGTCGGTCGTCTCGGTAGGGCCATAGAGGTTGGCAAAGAGGGCTTCGGGGTAATGTGCGCGCCAATAGTTGAGCTTGGCCGTTGGCATCACTTCGCCGGCAAACAGAACGGTGCGCAGCGGCGGCAGCGCGGTGTAGTCAAGCGCCTTCCAATTCGCGACGATGCCCAGCGCCGAAGGCACCCAATAGATCGCGTTGACGCCGCGTGCCGTCAGGTAGTCGAGCAGCTGTACCGGGAAGCTGAACAGCCGTTTGGGCAGGATCTGCACGCAGGCGCCGCCTCGCATGGCGCCGTACAGGTCGGTCACCGACATGGAAAAGTACAGCGGGGTCTGGTTTCCCAGCACCGTGCCAGGCCCGAAGGCGAAGGTGTTAACCACCCACTCGCTGTAAGCCAGCAGGTTGCGATGGGTAACGGCCACCCCCTTGGGCCGGCCGGTTGAACCCGAAGTGAAGAGCAGATAGGCAAGGTCCGTATCCAGGGCTGCCGCCTGCAGGGCGGCCAGCCGGCCCGGCTGCGGTTCGGCCGCAAGCGCAGCCTCCAGGCCCAGCACTGGCGCCGAACCGGCCAGAACTTTCGCCTGCGCCATATGGGCTGCATCGGCCAAAAGCGCAGCGGGCGCCACCTGGGAAAGGATATCCCGCAGGCGGCTTTCCCCCTGGGCAGGGTCAAGCACAATATAAAACCCGCCGGCTGCCAGTGTGCCCAGCATTGCATGTACTGCCGCAGCGCCGCGGTCAGCCAAAAGGGCGACCGGCCGGCGCTGCACACCGCCGGGCAAAATATCCAGCGCTGTGCCAATCGCCGCAACGGCGGCCCTGGTTTCAGCCCAGGTATAAGCATGGCCTTCGTCACAGTAACTGGGGGCGCCGGGCCAGCGTGCAGCGGTGTGCGCCAGCAGCTCCAACACATGGTGCATGGGCGTTCCCTCCTTTTTATCAAGCAGCTTTGCGGCTGCTTTGAGTTTTCAGTATAACACAGCTTTGTGACGAAAGCGCGGCCAAACGGCAAAGAAATGGTAAAGAAGCGGCGCAGCCCCATAAAATCAAACGAGACTGCGCCGCTTTTTCATTTGTAAACGGATGTAAAAGTTTTGTGCTCCAACTCAGAACATCTTGGGCACCTTGACAGTCCAGCCTTTTTCATCGGGCAGTTTGCCCCACTGGATACCGGTCAAGGTATCATAGAGTTTCTGGGTCAGTGGGCCGATTTTGCCGCCGCTGATCATCGCGACTTTGCCTTCCCAGTCAAGTTCCTTGACCGGGCTGACCACGGCCGCCGTGCCGGTGCCGAAGACTTCTTCCAGCTTGCCTTCCTCGGCAGCTTTCATCACATCGGCGATTGCCAGCTTGCCTTCAACCACTTCATAGCCCCAATCCTGAAGCAGCTCAATGATCGAACGGCGGGTAACGCCGGGCAGCACCGTGCCGGTGCAGGCTGCAGTATAGATTTTGCCGTCGATCTTGAACATGATGTTCATCGAACCGACTTCTTCCACATACTTCTTCTCCACGCCGTCAAGCCAAAGCACCTGGCTGAAACCGCGCTCTTCGGCCAGCTCGCCAGCCTTGATCGAAGCCGCATAGTTGCCGCCGCACTTGGTGAAGCCGGTCAGGCCCGGGGCGGCGCGGATATATTCATCCTCCACATAAATGCGCACCGGGTCCAGCCCTTCGGCATAGTAGGCGCCGGAAGGCGATGCGATGACGACAAAAAGGTAATGCCGCGACGCATGCACGCCGAGGCCGACATCGGTCGCAAAGCAGAACGGGCGGATATACAGCGAAGCGCCGTCCGAATGGGGCACCCAATCACGGTCCACATCGACAAGGGCTTCCACCGCCTGGATGAAATCCTCCACCGGAATCGGCGGGATGCAAAGGCGGTCGGCCGAATCCTGGAACCGCTTGGCGTTGCAATCCGGGCGGAACAGCTGCACACTGCCGTCCGCCGTGCGGTAGGCTTTCATGCCTTCAAAAATCTCCTGCGCATAATGAAAGACCGTCGTGGCAGGGTCCATCGGCAGCGGGCCGTAGGGGACGATGCGGGCGTCATGCCAGCCTTCGCCGGCGGTATAATCCATCAGGAACATATGATCGGTAAAGATCTTGCCGAAGCCGAGCTTCGATTCATCCTGTGGCTTTTCTTTGGGCGCAGTGGTGCGCGTAACCTGGATGTTCAACATTTTCCGTCTCTCCTTTTGCACAAATACCCCTCATGCAGCCTGCCGCCCGGCGGCTGCACATACCGCCGGGCGGGCGTTTGGGCCGCCTTGGTTGCTTTTCATTATAGCGCTGTAAAGCGACGAATACAAGCCCCCTGCCCCAAGTTTTGTTGCACCGCGGGCAGTTTTGCGGTACAATAGAGACACAAACTTTGCCCACACAAAGGAGAACTGTACGATGGTAAAAGGCGTCATTTTTGATATGGACGGGTTGATGTTTGATACCGAACGGCTTTGGGATACCTTTTGGGCGCCCTGCTGCGAAAAGCTCGGCCTGCCCGCCCCACCTGCGGATTTCTGCCCGGGCTGCCGCGGGCTGGCCGGTGAAAACCTGCGCAACCACATCCACCGCTACTACCCCGCTATTGACCCGCAGCGCCTGCTGGATGAAGTGTGGGCCTACGGCGCCGCACAGATGGCCAAGGGCGTTCCCTGCAAACCGGGGCTGCGCGAACTGCTCGGCTACCTGGAAACCATCGGAATGCCGCGGATCGTTGCAAGTTCCAGCCCGCGGGATATGATTGAGATGAACCTGCAGACAACCGGCACCGCACGGTACTTCCATGATGTTGTCTGCGGGGCGGACGTTGCACATTCCAAGCCTTCCCCGGACATTTTCCTCGAAGCGGCGCGGCGAATCGGGCTGCCGGCGGATGATTGCCTGGTTCTGGAAGACAGCTTCAACGGTGTGCGGGCCGGCCACGCGGCCGGGGCCGTCACTGTTATGGTTCCCGACCTGGCCGAACCGACGCAGGAGATTCTGGGTCTGTGCCATCGCTGCTGCCATGACCTGCACGAGGTACTGGCGCTGCTGAAAGACGGAAAACTGTAACACACAAAACAAGCGGGCGGCCTGCCGAAAGGATAGCAGGCCGCCCGCTCGGCATATTCGGCATTGCACGGCCGCGCTTTAGGGGGTAAACAGCTCGTCCACCGTGGTGTGGAGCACTTCGGCCAGCCGGAACGCCAGTGCAAGCGTAGGGTCGTACTTGTTGTTTTCAATCGCGTTGATCGTCTGGCGCGAGACGCCGCACTGCCGGGCCAGTGTCTCCTGTGAGAGCGCGAGCGCCTTGCGCCGGTCCCGTATGGTATTGTTCATTGCTTATACACTGTACTTTCGTTTGTAGTAAAGGAGCGCCAGGCAAAATACAAGCGCCATCACACCGAGCTGGACAAACGGATTGTTTCCTTCGAGCGCACGGCCCCGTGCCAGTGCGAAGAGGATATCCAGCACAAGGCCGCCGGCGGTGCCCAGCAGCGTGATGGCGCTGGCCTTCCAGACGATCATCTGGCGGCGCTCATCCCCGGGGCGCACAAGCGAGACCAGCATGAAGATATCCAGCACAATCAGCGCCAGAAGGAACAGAAAGAACAAAACGAGGAACACGGACACAGTGTTGCTGCTTTCCATAATCAGGCTCCTTTCCTGTGGGGGGTGCGGGCTCAAAATGTCAAAACGTTTTGACATTTTGAGTATAGCAAACGGCGGGCAGAATGTCAAGAGTTTTTGACATTCTGCCCGCCGTATAGCAAAACAATCAGGAAGAAAATCGGTGCCCCGGCAGCTGTACCGCCTTGAAAAAAGGCCGCGCTGCGCCACCGCTTTTTCTTCTTCATTCATTCTCTCTGAAGAACGCATTCTGCACCGCGTTCAAAATGGCGGCGCGGGCAGCCGTGAAGTTGACGCCGCCCTGCAGGTAACAGGTATAGGGCGGGCGCAGCGGGCCATCGCAGGAGATTTCGATCGTGCTGCCCTCGGTAAAGCTGCCCGACGCCATGATGACCTTATCGGTGTAGCCGGGCTCGTCGGCCGGCTCGGGGGTCACGATGCTGTCGATCGGGCTGCCGTGCTGGATGCCGGTGCAGAACCCTTGCAGCGCCGCTGCGCTGCCGGCATCGAAGCAGGTGACAATGTCGTTGTGGTCATCCGTATAACGCGGAACAGGGTTGGCCCCGACCATCTCAAGCAGACACTGGGCGTAGATTGCAGCCTTGAGCGCCTCACAAACAACGCCGGGCGCATAATAGAAGCCGAGGAAGGTATCCCGCAGGCTGTCCTGGGTGCAGCCGAGATCCGCCCCGATGCCGGGGGCGGTGAAGCGGTGGCTGCACTTTTCCACAAGATCGGCCCGGCCTGCGATGTAGCCGCCGGTTGGGGTGATGCCGCCGCCGGGGTTCTTGATGAAGCTGCCGGCGATCAGGTCGGCCCCGGCCGCGAGGGGTTCACGCTTCTGGGTGAACTCGCCGTAGCAGTTGTCAACAAAGATCACGGCGTCGGGGTTGGCGGTGCGGACAATCCGGGCGATTTTTTCAATCGTAGCCAGGTCGAAGGCGTTGCGCTGGGTGTAGCCACGGCTGCGCTGGATGTGGACGACGGTCGCGGTGCGGGCCTTCTTTGCAATGATGTCGTAATCAGGGGTGAAATCGGGGCGCAGCGGACATTCGTCATAGAGCACGCCGAATTCCCGCAGCGTTCCGCAGCCCTTGCCCGCATCCCCCAGGCCGATGACCCCTTCGAGGGTATCATAGGGGCGGCCGGTGGCGGCGAGCAGCGTATCACCGGGGCGCAGCAGGCCAAACAGCGCGACGGCCAGCGTGTGGGTGCCGCTCATGAACTGAGGACGGACGAGGGCGGCTTCGGCCCCCATGCAGCGGGCAAAGACCTCCTCGAGCTTGTTGCGGCTGTCGTCCCAGACGCCGTAACCGGAGGAGCCCCAGAAATGCCGCGCTTCAACGCCGGAATCGGTGAAGGCGCGCAGCATCTTGAGCTGGTTGTAGTCGCGGATTTCCTCAACCTTCGCGAAGGGTTCGCGGCAGAGTTCGAGGGCTTTGCGGTCAAGATCCAGCACCGCGGGCTGCAAATCATAAAATTCTTCGATCATGTTTCGGTAATTCCTTCTTCGTTTGTCGGGATGCGGTATTGCAGGCAGACGTCCTGGTGCACAAAGCCATGCCGCTCATAGAACGGGCGGCGGTTATCGGCGCACAGAAAGCGCACCTGCCAGCCTTCGGCCGCAAGCGCGTTGGCCAGGGCGGGGATCAGCCAGCCGCCAATACCCTGACCGCGGCGCGCGGGAATCGTCTCCCCGCAGGCCATGTAAGCTTCGCCGCCCGCCATAGCGTAGGCCCCCACCGTGCTGACCAGCGCGCCTTCCGGCGTTTCAAGCGCCCAGACGCGGGCCAGGCCGTGGGCGACGGCGGTGCAGGTTTCGGAGTAAAAGGCGTCCCGCCGGGCCGCCCGCGCGGGTTCGGGGAAAAGCAGGTCGGCCACCGGGCCGATGGCCGGCGCGGTTTGCAGCCGCAGGCCGGCCGGCGGCTCTTTGGATACCAGCGGCAGGCTCTGCCCCGCCGCCAGGCCGTAGAGGTGCAGCGTTTGCAGCGGCGGCAGCGGGGCCGGGCGGTCGGCCGTGAGCTTTTCAACGCCGGCGAATTGCAGAAAGAGAACGAGTTCTTCCCAGTTTTGCACCGCGCCGCAGAGTTGGGCGCTGCGGCCCGAGATTGCCAGCGCCGCATCCGGCAGGGTATACAGTTTTGTCGGCGCGCCGGCGTTGCCGGCCCAGAGCGCAAGGTCCCGCCCAAACAGCGCCCCAAAGAACGGCTTGCCGGCGACCGCGGCCGCAAAGGCGGCCCGATCGGCCGCTGTGGAGACTTCCCGGATGCCGCGGCTCATGCCGTGGGTTCCTTTTCGGGCAGCGCGTTGACGATCCGCTTATACTCCCGCCCGCGGGCCTCAAAGTTCGGGTAGCGGTCAAAGGAAGCCGACGCCGGCGAAAGGCTGACGATATCGCCGGGGCGGGCGGCGCTGCGGGCCAGCTCGACGGCCTGCTGCATATCTTCGGCGTGCAGGATCACCATGCCGCTGGCCGCGAAATCCGGCAGGGCGCGGACTTCCCTCTCGATGACCGGGCCGGTGGCCCCCATCAGAACAAGCACCTTGACATGGGCGAGCAGCTCAGGCGCGAGCGGGGCGTAGCTGATCTTTTTGTCGTAGCCACCGGCGATCAGAATCAGCTTCTGGTCAAAGCTGCGCAGGCCGGCGATTGTGCGGGTCGGGCTGGTCGCGATCGAATCGTTGTAGTACTGCACGCCGTCGAGGTTGCGCACCGGCTCGATGCGGTGCTCGACCCCGGTGAAGGTTGCGCCGACCCGGCGCATCGCCTCGACCGGGACAAGCCCCCAGACCGCCGCGATGGCCGCGAGCAGGTTTTCGACGTTGTGCAGCCCGCGCAGCTTGACATCGGCACGGGGCAGCACCGGGGTGATCTCGCCGTGGTCGGCGTAGCAGAGGGTATCATCCGCCGCGCGCAGGAAAGCGCCGTTGTCGGTTTCATGCAGCCGGGTAAACCAGACCTGGTCGCCCTTGCAGTCGGCCTGCATCGCGCGGGAAATCTCGTTTTCATAGCCGAGCACGGCGCGGCAGGGCGGGTTTTGCCAAAGAAGGATGTTGCGCTTTGCGTCGATATACTCCTGCATATCCTTGTGGTGATCGAGGTGGTTGGGGGTGACGTTGGTCACCACCGCGACCTGCGGGCTGCGCCGCATACTGATGAGCTGGAAGCTCGAGAGTTCGGCAACCGCAATGTCGTCGGGCTTGACATTCTCGAGCTGGGGCAGCAGCGCCGCGCCGATGTTGCCGCCGAGGTGCACGGTGCGGCCGGCGGCTTCGAGCATTTTGGCGATCAGGGTGGTGGTGGTCGTCTTGCCGTCGGAGCCGGTCACCGCGACAATCGGGCAGGGGCACAGTTCAAAGAAAAGCTCGACTTCGCTTGTCACCACGGTGCCGGCGCGCAGTGCCGCCTGCAGTTCAGGTTTGTAGTATTCATAACCGGGGGTACGCAGGATGATGTCCTGCCCGGCAAAGCCGTCGGTATACCGCTCGCCAAGACTCAGACGCACGCCCAGGCGGCGCAGGGTCTCGGCATACGGGCCGAAGGCTTCCAGATTGGGTTTCTGGTCACAGAGGGTGATCTGCGCCCCGAGGGCGGCGAACTGTTCAATGCAGGGTTTGTGGCTGACGCCGGCGCCGATGAAGGCGACCTTCTTGCCGGCGACCATAGCCCGCAGACGTTCGATAGGCTGCATACGGCTTCTCTCCTTTGGGTGTGATGCCCGTGAATTTATCCATTTCATAAGTATAGCGTGGAACCCCCGGCAATGCAATAGATTTGCCTGTGCCGAAATGGCACAGGCAAATCAGAAAACATGTGGTTCAGATTGTACCGCCCATCGGGATGCCGTGGCGCTCCAGCAGTGCACGGATCTTGACAATCGGGTCGATGATGCTTGAAACGCTTTTGTCATGGTTGATGGCGGCGATAAAGTAAGCCGTGTACTTTGAAACGTCAACATCGTAATACCACGGGCGCTCAAGCAGTTCCGGTTTCCGGTATGTCAGATTGGTGCCGAGCACCGCATCGACAATGCCGTCCTTATATGCTTTGTCAAACTTTGAAAGCCCGGCCGTAAAGAGCGGGAAGGTCGCGTAGGTGAAAATCTTGCGCGCGCCGCGCATTTTGAGGCCGTAGGCAATATCAAGCATGCTCTCGCCCGAAGCGATGATGTCGTCGGCAATGAAAACGTCCTTGTTTTCGACGCTTTCGCCAAGGTATTCATGCGCGACAATCGGGTTGCGGCCGTTGACAATGCGGGAATAGTCGCGCCGCTTGTAGAACATGCCAAGGTTGCAGCCCAGAACGCTCGAATAGTACATATTGCGGTTCATCGCGCCTTCATCGGGCGAAACAACCATAAAGTTTTCCTTGTCGAACCGCACGTCCGGCACATGGTGCAGCAGGCACTTGAGCACCTGGTAAGTGGGCATCACATTGTCAAAGCTCATGGTGGGCACAGCGTTCTGCACGCGGGGGTCGTGAGCGTCAAAGGTGATGATGTTCTTGACGCCTACGCTGCGCAGCTGCTGCAGCGCAAAGGCGCAGTCCAGGCTTTCGCGGCTGACGCGGCGATGCTGCCGGCCGCCGTACAGGCTCGGCATAATGACGCTGATGCGGTGCGCCCGGCCGGATACCGCCTGGATCAGGCGCAGCAGGTTCTGGAAGTGGTCGTCGGGCGAAAGGTGGTTTTCATACCCGAAGAGGTTGTAGGTCACGCTATAATTGCCGGGGTCCACGAAAATATAAATGTCATCGCCGCGGGTGGATGCTTTCACAAGGCCCTTGGCATCGCCGGATTGAAAGCGCGGGCAGTCAGATGGGATGATAAAACTATCAACATCCATCCCCACCTCACGCGCCCAGCGAACCAGGTGTCCGTCCACCTGCTCCGCCAGCTCTTCCGCACCGGGGCAAGCAAGCAGCCCCAGATCAGCAATGGCGTCCTCTTTCGCAAAAAAATCACGCGGGCCCAGATTCTGTTCAGCCATACATTTCTCCTTCACAGCAAGGTTACACAGAGGGCGAGCGCCTCACGGCGCCGCGGTGAGCCGCCGAAATTGCGGCCCTGTCCACCTTTATTCTATCACAGCAGAGGGGCAAAAGCACCTGCCGTTCGACGTTTTTTTGCCTAAAATTCCATTTTCCGCACCTTGCACACCTGCCTGCGGGCAGTGTGCAGGAATTTCTGGTAGATTTTACAAATATTTTTCAATTTCCCTGCGGGCGTCCGTCTGCTTCGGTACGATAGGCCGTTCTGCCTTGACAGCCCGCACCGGCTGTGGTAGACTGAAAAGCAGAATTGGTCTATTTCAATAAACCGCTCTGTCCGATGTTTGCTTTCCCGTTGCGGCGGTTCCGGCCGTTCGCGTTGACAAGCCGGTGCTTTCCCCGCGCCGGCCCCGTTTATTATAGTGCCCCATGAAAACAAAAAATCCTTTTACCTGGCAGCGCCTGCTGGATGACTGGCGCTGCCGGCATACCGTGCGCCGGTGGCGGCGTGCCAGCCGCCACCGTGTCCGGCATAACCGGCTGGCCGCCCGGCTGCGCACGCTGCCCTACTGGCATGAAACCGGAGAATTTCTGTATACCGTCGGTTTTTCGGTTGAATATACAGCGCTGCGGGCGGGCAGGCTCGCGCTTCGGCTGACCGGCCTGCTGCTGCATGGCCTGGTTGATCTGCTCACCGCACTGCTGCGCCCGCTGGCCGAATCCCTGCCTGCGCCGCCTGGGCGCGGCGGCCAGGCGGGACGGCTGCTGGGCGGCGTGGCCGTCGCGGTCGCCGCCGCGGGTTTTTGGGGGCTTACCCGCTTTGTGCTGGCCCAGCCGCGGCTGCTGCTTGTCGCCGTCAACGGCGAGACAATCGGCTATGCGGCCAACGAACAGGTCCTGGATAGCGCCCAGGCCGCCGCCACCGAGCGTATCCAGAACGCCCGCGCCGTGCTGGCTGCCGCCGGCACCCCGGCCGATGCCGCGGATTGGCAGCTCTTTCCTACTTACACGCTGGCCATCACCGGCGACCAGCCCATGACGCAGACCGAACTGGTCAACGCGCTGCTGCAGGCATCCGGCGGCGAGCTCGTGCAGGCCACTGCCGTCTACCTTGACGGCGAACTGCGGTTCGTAACCGACGAGGGCGACCACCTGCGAAGCTACCTGCAAAGCCTGCTGGCCCCCTATTCCGATGTCTATGACCCCAACCAGCAGGTATCCTTTGCCCATGGGCTGACCCTGAGCGACGGATTGTTTTTGACAGAATCCGTGCAGAGCTATGCCGACGTACTCGCCCAGCTGCAGGCCGACGGTGAGGCACTGCAGGTTTCGACAATCGAGCGGCGCAGTTATACCGAAGCCATCCCCTATGAAACCGTAACCGAGGAATCGGCCGAATACGCATACGGTGAGACCGTTGTTGTGCAGGCAGGTTCGGACGGCCTGCGGGAGGTTACACAGGATGTCGTCTCGATCAATGGCGTACGGACCGAACTGCGCACCGTGGCGGTTCAGACGCTGCAGGAACCGGTAACCGAGCGGATTGTGACCGGTACCCGTCTGAAAGACTGGATGTATGGCGAAGCCGGCGGCAACGAATTTATCTGGCCGGTTCCGCAGTACCGCCAGGTCAGCCGCTGGATGGGCGGCAGCCACACCGGCACCGACATTGCGGCCCCGGCCGGCACCCCGATCATCGCATCGGCTTCCGGTACCGTGACAACGGTCCATTTCTGGAACGGTATTGTCACCCAGGGGGACTACAACAGCTACGGCAACTATGTCGTGATCGACCATGAGAACGGCTACCGCACGCTGTACGGCCACATGACCTACTTCATTGTCGGCCAGGGCGAACATGTCGAACAGGGGCAGGTCATCGGGTATGTCGGCGAGACCGGCTATGCGTTTGGCGCACACCTGCATTATGAAATGTTCGGCCCGAACGGCCGGTTCAACGCGCATACCGTCTTTCCCAACGCGCCGAGGTGGAACTTTTAGCCCGGCATAAACAGCGCCAAAAAAGGAGCGTGCCCCCTGCGGGACACGCTCCTTTTGTTCTTTTGCAGCTTCGATCAGACGAGCTCGATGATCGCCATCTCGGCGGCGTCGCCACGGCGAACGCCGATGCGGGTGATACGGGTGTAGCCGCCGTTGCGGTCGGCATACTTGGCGCCGTATTCATCAATGACCTTCTTCGCGACATCTTCCTTGGTGATGAAGCTGAAGATCTGGCGCTTGTGGTGCAGATCGCCGGCCTTGCTCAGGGTGACCATCTTCTCGGCCATGGAGCGAACCTCCTTGGCACGGGTGACGGTGGTCTCGATCTTGCCGTTTTCAAACAGATAAGTGACCATTGCGCGCAGCATCGCCTTGCGGCTGTCGGTGGCGCGGCCAAGTTTTCTAGTACCGGGCATTCCGTTTGCCTCCTTCCATCAGTTGTCTTCTTCTTTGACGAGGGTGAAGCCCAGGCTTTCGAGCTTCTCAATGACCTCTTCCAGGCTCTTGCGGCCGAGGTTGCGCACCTTCATCATGTCTTCCTCGCTCTTGTTGACGAGGTCGCCCACGGTGTTGATGCCGGCCCGCTTGAGGCAGTTGAAGGAACGGACGCTGAGGTCCAGCTCCTCGATGGTCATTTCGAGCGCCTTTTCCTTGCCCTTCTCATCGTTTTCAACCATGATCTCGGTCTCGGCGGCTTCATCGCACAGGTTGACGAACAGATTGAGGTGTTCGGTCAGCACGCGCGCAGCCAGGCTCAGGGCCTCCTGCGCGGTGGTCGTGCCGTCGGTCCAGACTTCGATGGTCAGTTTATCAAAGTCGGTGATCTGGCCCACGCGGGTGTTGTCCACCGTATAGTTGCATTTGAGGACGGGGGTATAGATGCTGTCCACCGGCAGGGTGGTCACATCGTTCTTTTCGACCAGGGCGAGCTTGTTGCGCTCAGCCGGGACATAGCCGCGTCCTTTGTCGAAGGTCAGCTCCATCACGAGCTTGGCCCCCTCGCCCAGGGTGGCAATGTGCCACTCCGGGTTGAGAATCTCGAGATCATCGCCCTGCTTGATGCTGCCGGCGGTGACTTCACACGGGCCGGCGGCTTCCACACGGACGGTCTTGGGGCCGTCGCCATAGATCTTGGCGGCAATGCCCTTGAGGTTCAGAACGATCTCGGTCACGTCCTCGCGCACGCCCTCGATGGTCGAGAACTCATGCACGACACCGTCGATCTTCACGCTGGTGACCGCGACGCCGGGCAGGCTTGAAAGCAGCACACGGCGCAGGCTGTTGCCCAGCGTGGTGCCGAAGCCGCGCTCCAGCGGTTCAACCACGAACTTGCCGTAACGGCCGTCGGGCGAAAGGTTGGCCATCTCGATCTTGGGGCGTTCAATCTCCATCATAAAAACCCTCCTTGATCAGCCGGCAGCAATGCCGGCGCAGTGAAAAAGCGGACGAGAGGATTACTTGGAGTACAACTCGACGATCAGGTGTTCCTGGACATCGTAATCGATGTCGCTGCGCTCAGGCAGCTTGGTGACAACGCCCTTGAGGGTACCGGCATCGCGGCTCAGCCAGGAAGGCAGGGCCACGACCGGGGCATCGGCGCCGGTCAGCTTCGAAAACTTTTCGATCTTGCGGCTGGCTTCACAAACCTCAACCACATCGCCGGCCTTCACCTGGTAGGAAGGAATGTTGACCTTCTTGCCATTGACGGTGAAGTGGGCGTGGCTGACAAGCTGGCGGGCGTCACGCCGGGTGGAGGCATAACCCAGGCGGAAGACAACGTTGTCCAGCCGGCATTCCAGCATCTGGAGCAGGTTTTCACCGGCCTGGCCGGGGCGGCGGGCCGCTTCTTCGAAGTAGTTGGCAAACTGCTTCTCGAGCACGCCGTAGATGAACTTCAGCTTCTGCTTTTCTTTGAGCTGGGTAGCATACTCAGACTGCTTCTTGCGGAAGTTGCCGCCGGAGTTGCGGGTGGTGTTCTTCTTGGCATAGCCCATAACGGCAGGAGAAATGCCGAGAGCTTTGCAACGCTTGGCGATGGGCTGCGTATTCTTAGCCATAATTCAGTTTCCTCCTTCCATCAGACGCGGCGGCGCTTGGGCGGGCGGCAGCCGTTGTGCGGGATCGGGGTCACGTCACGGATCATCGTGACCTCCAGGCCGGTGGCCTGCAGCGCGCGGATGGCGCTTTCACGGCCGGAACCCGGGCCCTTGACGTAAACCTCGACGGTCTTCATGCCATGTTCCATCGCGGCCTTGGCGGCCACTTCGGCAGCGCTCTGGGCGGCGTAAGGAGTGCTCTTGCGGGAACCGCGGAAGTTGAGCGTACCCGTGCTGCACCACGAAATGGTGTTGCCCTGCGTGTCGGTGATGGTGACGATGGTGTTGTTAAACGTGCTCTGGATATGAGCGGCACCGGCGCTGACGTTCTTACGCTCTTTGCGCTTGGTGCGGGTTTTCGCATTAGCTTTCGTAGCAGCCATTTCAGTTCCTCCTTACTTTTTCTTGTTCGCGACGGTGCGCTTCGGACCTTTGCGGGTACGCGCATTGGTCTTGGTGCGCTGGCCGCGCACAGGCAGGCCCTTGCGATGGCGGATGCCACGATAGCACTGGATTTCAGTCAAACGCTTGATATCCAGCGCGACGTTGCGGCGAAGATCGCCTTCCACGATGATATCGTTCTTATCGATGTAGTCACGGATCTTAGCTTCATCTTCAGCCGACAGATCCTTGACGCGGATATCCGGGTCAATCCCGGTGCCGGCGAGAATCTCGTCAGCGGTACTCTGACCGATACCGTACACATAGGTCAGACCAACTTCGATCCGCTTCTCGCGAGGCAGATCAACACCAGCAATACGTGCCATAAAGCACCTCCATAAATAACATCCCATGTCCTGTGTCGGGGCCTGCGCCGGGAATCTACGCACTTGGCCCCCTAGCGTTTTGGGTGCGGTTTCCGGGCTTTCACCCGGACCTGCAACAGCCTGGTGGGAGCTGTTCTTTAGCCCTGACGCTGCTTATGCTTGGGGTTGATGCAGATGACCATCACGCGGCCTTTGCGCTTGATGATCTTGCATTTTTCGCAGATGGGTTTCACGGAAGGTTTTACCTTCATGATGTTAACCTCCTTCTATAACACAAGACGTTACTTGGAACGCCAGGTGATCCGGGCTTTGGTCAGGTCGTAGGGCGACATTTCCATCGTGACCTTGTCGCCGGGCAGAATGCGGATGAAGTTGGTCCGCAGTTTGCCGGAGATGTGCGCCGAAACCGTGCGGCCGTTGGGCTTGCCCTCTTTGTTGAGCAGCTCAACCTTGAACACGGTGTTGGGCAAAGCCTCCCGCACGACGCCTTCTACTTCGATGACATCTTCTTTAGACAAGTGGATTGCCTCCTTGAAGGTTTCGTTCAGCCGGGTGCGCCGCGTCATAGGCGGCGATTGCCCTGCTGAGCAGTGGATCGCTTTTCAAAAGCTCGTTCGCCAGCACAGTGGCGGTGGGGGCCACATGCCGCGCATTTTTGCGCTTTGGCGCGGCCAGCGTACGCTTGTTGCCGTCCGCCAGCCACACCACATCCCCCCGCGCCGCCACAACGGCGAAGGTGCGGGTTTTGTCCCGCCCGGCTTTGGAGCGCACCAAACGGCCTTTTACAAAGTCCATTCGGGTTCCTCCCAGCCGTGGGTCAGCACTTCGGGGCCGTCCTTGGTGATGGCGATGGTATGCTCAAAGTGAGCAGCCAGGCCGCCGTCACAGGTTTTGACCGTCCATCCGTCGCCCAGGGTCTTGACATCGTACTTGTGCTGGTTGACCATCGGTTCAATCGCGATGCACATACCCGGCACAAGCCGCGGGCCATGGCCCGGGCGTCCATAGTTGGGGACCTCGGGGTCCTCATGCAATTCCTTGCCGACGCCGTGGCCCACAAAGGCCCGCACAACCGAGAAGCCGTTCTCCTCCACATAGCTCTGCACCGCATGGCCGATATCACCAATACGGGCGCCGGCCTGCGCGGCCTGTATGCCGAGGTGGAGACTTTCCCGTGTGACGTCCAGCAGGCGCTGGGCTTCCATGTCCAGCTTGCCGCAGCCAAAGGTGCAGGCGTTGTCACCGTTGAAGCCGTCAATCTTGCAGCCGGTATCAATCGAGACGATGTCGCCGGGGCGGATCTTCTGGTCGCGGGTGGGGATGCCGTGGATCACGGTATCGTTGACGCTGATGCAGGCAGTGGCCGGGAAGCCGTACAGGTGCAGGAAGTTCGGGCGTGCGCCGTGGCGCACAATGAAATCGTAGATGATCTTGTCGATCTCCGCGGTGGAGATACCGGGTTCGATCGCAGCGCCGCCGGCTTTGAGAGCAGCCGCGCTGATTTCACAGGCACGGCGCATCTTGGCCAGTTCCGCGGCATTTTTGATCTGAATCATGGGCGGTTTACGCCTCCAGCTTTTTAAGGATCAGGGCGTTGGTGGCCTCAATGGAACCCGCATCAGGGATTTCGACAAGTTTGCCGCGCTCACGATAGAAGGCAACCAGCGGCTCGGTCTGCTCATGATAAGCCTTGAGCCGATCCCGCACGGTGTCGGGCTCATCATCCTTGCGGATGGTAAGTTCCCCGCCGCAGCGGTCGCAGATGCCAGGCTTGGCGCTGGGCTTGTTCTGGATGTGGTAGCTCGCGCCGCACTTGGCGCAAACACGGCGGCCGCTCATCCGCTGCATAATCATCTCATCGTCAGCGAGCAGGTTCAGGACCTTGTCAATCTCCACGCCCATTGCTTCAAGCGCTTCGCCCTGGGCGATGGTGCGGGGCATACCGTCAAGGATGAAGCCATTGGCGCAGTCCGGCTGTGCCAGACGCTCCTTGACGATGCCAACGATGACGTCATCCGGCACAAGGGCGCCGGCGTCCATATAGCTCTTGGCCTTCTGGCCCATCGGGGTGCCGTCCTTTACGGCGGCACGCAGGATGTTGCCTGTGGAGATGGTGGGGATGCCCAGCTTGTCACAGAGGATCTCAGCCTGGGTACCTTTGCCGGCGCCGGGAGCGCCCAAAAGGATCAGTTTCATAGTCAATTCCCCTTTCCTGCGGCGGAGAGCACCGCCGCCTTGCCTTCCCTGCTTATTCCAGGAAGCCTTTGTGGTGGCGTGCGGTCATATAGCCTTCCAGCGAACGCGCGGTGTCCAGCGCAACGCCGACGACGATCAGCAGGCTGGTACCGCCAAGCTGGATCGAAACGCCGGTCAGATTGCCCAGAATGATCGGCAGGCCCGCGACAACCGCCAGGAAGATGCCGCCGATCAGGGTGATCTTGGACAAAGTCTTGGTGATGAAATCGCTGGTGGGCTTGCCGGGGCGGATGCCCGGGATCGTGCCGTTGTTCTTGCGCAGCTGGTTGCTGATATCCACGGGGTTGTACTGGATTGCCACATAGAAGTAGTTGAACGCGACAATCAGCAGCACATACACCACAAGATACAGCAGGCTGTTGTACTGGAAGATCCCGAAGAAGGCGGTCCAGATCGGATGCTCGGTCGGGTCCAGATTAAGGAAGGAGCCAATCATGTTGGGCAGGCTGCACAGCGTCATGGCGAAGATGACAGGCATAACGCCGGACATATTCACCTTGATCGGAATGTAGCTGGCCTGGCCGCCGTACATCTTGCGGCCGACCACCCGCTTGGCGTACTGTACCGGGATGCGGCGCTCGGCGTTGGTCAAAATAACCACAAAGACAACCGCAACAATGGCAAGCACCAGCAGAACCGGCAGCAGGATATAGTAGCCGGGTGCCTGCTGCGCCATCGCCAGCAGCCCCTGGACCATTGTGATCACACTGGACCAGTTGGCTACAATACCGGCGAAGATCAGCAACGAAACGCCGTTGCCGATGCCCTTGGCATCAATCTGGTTGCCCATCCAGGTAACCAGCTGGCTGCCGGCCGTGAAGCAGAGCACAATGACAATGGCGGTGAAGATGCCGGCAAAGCCATCGGTATACTCCAGCGCGCCGGAACGGCGCAGGATGAAGTAGTAGGCAACAGACAGCATCAAGCCGATGCCGGCGCCCACATAGTTGGTGATGCGGGTCAGCTTGCGGCGGCCTTCCTCCCCTTCTTTGGAAAGGTTTTCCAGATAGGGGATGGCAACCGTCAGCAGCTGTACGATAATGGAAGCGTTGATATACGGCTGAACGCCGAGCGCAAAGATCGCGCATTGGCTCAAGGCCGAGCCCGACATCATGTTCAGGTAGGTCAGCATGCTGCCGGTTGTGAACATATCGGACAGGGCACTTGCGTCGATATAAGGAACCGGAACGGCACAGCCCAGGCGAAAGATAACCAGAATCACAAGCGTAAACAGTAGGCGCTTGCGCAGGTCCTCAATCTTCCAGGCATTGCGAAATGTTTCGATCACCTTAGATCACCTCAGCCTTCCCGCCTGCCTTCTCGATTTTTTCTTTGGCAGAGGCGGTATATGCCGCCACCTTGACATTGACAGCCTTGGTCAGTTCGCCGTTGCCCAGCACCTTGACGCCGTCGAGGGTCTTGGAGATGATGCCCTTTTCGAGCAGGGCGGCCGCATCGACGGTCGCGCCGGCCTCAAACTTTTCAAGGTCGGAAACCTTGATGGTGACATACTTGGTGGCGAAGACCGTGTTGTTGAAGCCGCGCTTGGGCAGACGGCGCTGCAGCGGCATCTGGCCGCCTTCGAAGCCGGCCTTCTTGACGCCGGAGCGAGCCTTCTGGCCCTTGTGGCCGTAGCCGGCGGTCTTGCCGTTGCCGGAACCCGCGCCGCGGCCCTTGCGGGTGGCAGCCTTGCGGGCGCCCTTGGGCGCTTTCAGTTCATGCAGATTCATGCGTTGCACCTCCTTACAGCTTGGTCACAACGACCAGATGAGAGATCTTGGCGATCTTGCCGTTGGTGGCCGCATTGTCGGGCTGTTCGACAACGTCGCCCGGGCGATGCAGGCCCAACGACTTCGCAACGGCGATCTGCTCCTTGCCGCGGCCGATCAGGCTCTTGGCGAGACGGATGCTCAGTTTTTCCATGTTAGCGCCCTCCTTAGCCCAGGATCTCGGCCACAGTCTTGCCGCGCTTGGCAGCCACAGACTCAGCGTCGGTCAGACCGCACAGGCCCGCGAAGGTCGCAGCGGTAACGTTGATCGGATTGTTGGAGCGCAGGCTCTTGGTACGGATGTCCTTGATGCCGGCGCACTCCAGCACCGCACGCACCGGGCCGCCGGCGATAACGCCGGTACCGGGGGCGGCGGGGCGCATCAGCACGCGGCCGGCGCCGAACTCGCCCACGATCTCGTGCGGGATGGTGGTGCCCTTCATGGCAACCTTGTGCATGTTCTTCTTGGCGGCGCCTTCACCCTTGCGGATGGCCTCGGGCACTTCGCCGGACTTGCCGACGCCGTAGCCGATGTTGCCCTTGCCGTCGCCGACGACGATCAGCGCGGCGAACTTCATGACGCGGCCGCCCTTGACGGTCTTGGAAACGCGGTTGATGGAGACGACCTTGGTGATCATGCCGTCATCTTGTTCTCTGTTTCTCTGCATGGCCATGTTCGATCCCTCCTTTACAGTTTCAGCCCGGCTTCACGGGCGCCTTCGGCCAGCGCCTTGACGCGGCCGTGGTAAACGAAACCGCCGCGGTCATAGACCACTTCGGTGATGCCTTTTTCCAGGCACTTCTTGGCGATGGCAGCGCCGACCTTCTGGGCCGCTTCCACATTGCCGCCGTAGCCGTCGAAGTCTTTGTCCAGGGTGGAGGCGGCGGCCAGCGTCACGCCGGCTTCGTCGTCAATAACCTGGGCATAGATGTGCTTGGCAGAGCGGAAGACGTCCAGGCGAGGACGCTCGGCCGTGCCGCTGATCTTGCCGCGAACGCGGCGGTGGCGACGAAGACGCGCTTCGTTCTTATCAGCCTTATTGACCATTGTGTTTCTCCCCTCCTATTATTTGCCTTTACCGGCTTTGCCTTCCTTGCGGATGACATACTCGCCCACATAACGGATGCCCTTGCCCTTGTAGGGTTCCGGCGGCCGCTTGGAGCGGACTTCCGCAGCGAACTGACCGACTTCCTGCTTGTCGATGCCAAGGATGTTGAAATGCAGCGCGTCCTTGACTTCAATCTTGATGGTGTCGGTCTCCTCAACGTTGACCGGGTGGGAGAAGCCGAGGGTCAGCACAAGGGTGTTGCCCTGCTTGGCGCAGCGGTAGCCGACGCCCTGGATCTCCAGTTCCTTCTTGTAGCCTTCGGTCACGCCAACAACCATGTTGTGGATGTTGGTGCGGGTCAGGCCGTGGAGGCTGCGGGCCTCCTTCTCGTCGTTGGGGCGGGTAACCAAAATCTCATTGCCCTCGACCTTGACGGTCATCAGGGGATGATATTTGGAATGCAGGGTACCCTTGGGGCCTTTCACGGTGATGGTGTGTTCGGCCTCGTCGATCTTCACATCCACACCCGCCGGAATGACGATGGGTTTTCTTCCAATTCTCGACATTGTCTATAAGCCCCTTTCTTACCAAACAAAGGCGAGCACTTCACCACCGACATGGGCCGCGCGGGCAGCCTTGTCGGTCATGACGCCTTTGGAGGTGGAGATGATCGCGGTGCCCAGGCCACGCATAACCTTGGGCATATCTTCGCAGTTGGTGTAGATACGCAGGCCGGGCTTGGAAACGCGCTTGAGGCCCGCGATGACCGGCATGCCGTTGTCCTGATACTTGAGGGTCAGGGTGATGGTCCCCTGCTTGTTGTCTTCGGTCACTTTCATACCCTTGATGTAGCCCTCATCAACCAGGATCTGGCAGATCGCCTTCTTCAGGTTGGAAGCAGGAACGTCCACGGAAGGGTGTTTGGCAGTGCTGGCGTTGCGGATGCGGGTAAGCAGGTCCGCGATCGGATCGGTGATTTGCATGCCACTAACCTCCTTAGGTTGTGTTGTAAATGTTTACGTCTTATTGCTTCTGATTACCAGGAAGCCTTCTTCACGCCGGGGATCTCGCCCTTGTACGCGAGCTCGCGGAAGCAGATACGGCAGATGCCGTACTTGCGCAGGTACGCATGGGGGCGGCCGCAGATCTTGCAGCGGTTGTACGCGCGGGTGGAGAACTTAGCAGGACGCTGCTGCTTGATCTTCATAGAAGTTTTTGCCATTTCTGTTCTTGCCTCCCCTATCAGTTGGCGAACGGGGCGCCCAGGGCCTTCAGCAGCTCCTTGGCTTCCTCGTCGGTCTTGGCGGTAGTGACGAAGCAGATGTCCATGCCGCGGATCGCATCGACCTTGTCGAAATCGATCTCAGGGAAGATGATCTGCTCCTTCAGGCCGAAGGCATAGTTGCCGCGGCCATCAAAGCTGTTGCCCGAAATGCCGCGGAAGTCGCGCACGCGGGGCAGCGCCACATTGAACAGACGATCGACAAACTCATACATGCGCTCGCCGCGCAGGGTGACCTTGGCGCCGATCGGCATGCCCTGGCGCAGCTTGAAGTTCGCTACGCTCTTCTTGGCCTTGCAGACGACGGCGCGCTGGCCGGTGATCTGGCCCAGGTCCTTGACGATCGCGTCAATAACCTTGGCGTTTTCCTTGGCTTCGCCGGCGGCCACGTTGATGATGACCTTGTCCAGCTTGGGGATCTGCATCACGCTCTTGTAGCCGAACTTCTTGTTCAGGGCCGGAGCGATCTCGTTGACATACTGTTCTTTCAAACGTGCCATTGCTGTCTCCTCCCTTACAGTTCAGCGCCGCACTTGCGGCAGATGCGAACGTTCTTGCCATCCTTCACGGTGTGGCCAACGCGGGTGGCCTTACCGCACTTGGGGCAGACCGGCATAACCTTGCAGGCGTAGATGGCGCCTTCGGCGCGGACCTTACCGCCCTGCTCACCCTGACGGCGGGGCTTGACATGCTTGGTGACCATGTTCAGCCCTTCGACAATGACCTTGCCCTCTTTCGGGGAGGTCTGCAGGACCTTGCCGGTCTTGCCTTTGTCTTTGCCGGAAATGATCATGACGTTGTCGCCGGTTTTAACATGAAGATTGTTCATTCTATTAAAAC
>DSLFR04102__coassemble_570_pt1 | contig 34323 bp, 27 predicted proteins | sample DSLFR04102__metabat2_high_PE_033 | metagenome-assembled genome bin DSLFR04102 | reverse complement strand
AGGAAAGAGAACCCTGGCGGGATGGGTAAAAACTTTTCCGAATGTAAAGAAAATATTGTTGAACTTTTCAAAAATATCCCGTATACTTAAACAAGATAGCCGCCGGAATGGCAGGCAGGGGCGGTGTGCTGTGAGCCGCCTTTTGCCGGGAGAATGCCAGCGGCGCCTGATACAACGGAGGATATTGTATGCGTAGACTTTCCATCGAAACCCCGGACCGTGCGCAGCAGGTCGTACAGGACCTCTGCCGCGATATGGGGCACCGCGTGGCGGCCAACCCGCCGGGGCTCTGCCCGGTGGATCTGGCGCTGAATTTTTTGCGCCTGTGCCACGCCCAAACCTGCGGCAAGTGTGTGCCCTGCCGCATAGGGCTTTCCCAGCTGGAAACCCTGATCGAGAGCGTGCTTGACCAGACCGCCCCCGAAGGCACGATTGACCTGATTGAGTCCACCGCCGCCGCCATTGCCGATTCGGCCGACTGTGCGATCGGCTACGAGGCCGCCGCGATGGTGCTTGAAGGGGTGCGCGGTTTCCGTGAGGACTATGAGCTCCATGCCAAAGAGGGCCGCTGCATCTGCTCGCTGGCCCAGCCGGTGCCCTGCGTCACGGTCTGCCCGGCCCATGTCGATATCCCGGGCTACATCGCGCTCGTGCGCGAAGGCCGGTTTGACGATGCGGTCAACCTGATCCGCAAGGATAACCCCTTCCCCTATGCCTGCGCCTATGTCTGCGAGCATCCGTGTGAAAAACAGTGCCGCCGCCGGCTTGTGGATGACGCGATCAACATCTGCGGCATCAAGCGGTATGCGGTTGACCATGGCCAGGACGATACGCCGCCCGCCGCAGCCGAACCCACGGGCAAGCGGGTGGCGGTGGTTGGCGGCGGGCCCAGCGGCCTGACCGCAGCGTATTATCTGCAGCTCATGGGCCACAGCGTCACGGTGTTTGAACAGCGCGACAAGCTCGGCGGTATGCTGCGCTACGGCATCCCCGATTACCGCCTGCCGCCCGATGTGCTGGACAAAGACCTTGCCTACATCTGCAAAACAGGCATCACGGTCAAAACCGGCGTCTGCATCGGGAGCGATCTCTCGGTCGAGCAGCTGCGCAAAGAGTATGACGCGCTCTATGTCGCAATCGGCGCCCACGCCGATAAAAAGCTCGGCCTGCCCGGTGAGGACAGCGAAAACGTGCTTTCGGCCGTGGAATTTCTGCGAAACTGCGGCGAGGGAGCGCCGCTTGATTTTACCGGCAAGCGGGTTGTCGTCATTGGCGGCGGCAACGTCAGCATGGATGCAACCCGCACGGCGATCCGGCTTGGCGCCGAGAGCGTGACCTGCGTCTACCGCCGCCGTCTTGACGATATGACCGCCCTGCCCGAGGAGATTGCCGACGCCCAGGCCGAAGGCTGCCAGATCCTGCCGCTGCAGGCCCCGCACCGCATCGAGGCTGATGAGAACGGCAAGGTGGCCGCGCTTTGGACCAAACCGCAGATTATCGGCGGTTACGGCCGTGACGGCCGCCCCGGTCCGCGCGATGCAGCCGAGCGGGAGTTCCGCATCCCCTGCGACTATCTGATCATCGCGATTGGCCAGCGCATTGAATCGGACAATTTTGAAAAAGAGGGCATTGGCACCAGCCGCGGCGCGCTCAAGGCCGATTTGTCCGGGTATGTGCCGGGCACCCCGAATGTCTTTGCAGGCGGCGACGCGGTTACCGGCCCGGCCACCGTCATCCGGGCGGTTGCTGCCGGTAAGGTCGGCGCCGCCAACATTGACAATTTCCTTGGCTACAACCACACGATCCGCTGTGATGTCGAAATCCCGCCGGCGCGCCTGTCCAACACGCCGCCCTGCGGGCGCATCCAGCTGCGCAGCCGCAACCCGCTCGAAGCGCGGGGCGATTTCGCCCTTGCCACCTGCGGCATGACCGAGGAGGAGGCCATGCAGGAAGCCGGCCGCTGCCTGCGGTGCGACCACTTCGGCTACGGCATCTTTAAGGGAGGGAGGACGACCCAATGGTAAATGTGACAGTCAACGGCAAGGCCGTCAGCGTGCCTGAGCGCACAACCATCCTTGAGGCCGCCCGCGCCGCCGGGGTGGACATCCCCCACCTGTGCTACCTGAAAAAACTCAACGAAATCGGCGCCTGCCGGGTCTGCTGCGTTGAGATTGAAGGCGAACGCAATCTGGTGCCCAGCTGCAACAACCCTGTGTTTGAGGGGATGGTGATCCGCACCAACACCCCGCGGGTGCGCCGTACCCGCAAGATCAACGTCGAGCTGATTCTCAGCCAGCACGACTGCCACTGCGCTACCTGCCAGCGCAGCGGCAACTGCCACCTGCAGAACATTGCCAACGACCTGGGAATTCTGGATACCCCTTACCCGCGCGACCTGGTCACCGGGGTGCGGGCGCTTTGGCCGCGGGACTTCCCGCTCTACCGCGATACCAACAAGTGCATCAAGTGCATGCGCTGCATCCAGATTTGCGACAAGGTGCAGAACGTGAACGTTTGGGACCTGTCCGGCACCGGCAGCCGCACCCGGGTTGATGTAAGCCACAACCGACGCATCAAGGAAAGCGACTGCGTGCTCTGCGGCCAGTGCATCACCCATTGCCCGACCGGCGCGCTGCGCGAGCGCAACGACACCGAAAAGGCGTTCGCCGCGATTGAAAATCCCGATATCATCACCGTGGTGCAGATTGCGCCGGCGGTGCGGGCGGCCTGGGGCGAAAGCCTGGGCCTGCCGCCGGAAAAGGCGACGGTCAACCGCATGGCCGCCGCGCTGCGGGCCCTTGGCTTTGACTATGTGTTTGATACCTCCTTCTCGGCCGATTTGACGATCATGGAGGAGGGAACCGAGTTCCTGCACCGCTTCCGCGCCGGCGAAACCAAGTACCAGCCGATGTTTACCTCCTGCTGCCCGGGCTGGGTGCGCTACCTGAAGGGGCATTACCCGGATATGGTCGGCCGGCTTTCGACGGCCAAGAGCCCGCAGCAGATGTTTGGCGCGGTGGCAAAGAACTACTTCGCCAAAAAGATCGGGGTGGACCCGGCCAAAATCTTCAGCGTGTCCGTCATGCCATGCGTGGCCAAAAAGGCGGAATGCGCGCTGCCCACCATGGAAACCGGGGCCGGCCGCGATGTGGATCTCGTGCTGACCACCCGTGAACTTGTGCGGATGCTGCGGGCGGAGTACATCCACCCCGCAACGCTGGAAGAAGAGGCGTTTGACTCTCTGCTCGGCCCCTACAGCGGCGCCGGCGTCATCTTTGGCGCAACCGGCGGCGTGATGGAAGCGGCGCTGCGCACGGCATATTATCTTGTCAAGGGTGAAAACCCGGCCCCCGATGCGTTCCGCGCTGTGCGCGGCGCCGCAGAAGGGGAGGGCTGGACCGAAGCGGAGTTTGACCTGGGTGGTGCAACGGTGCGCACGGCCGTTGTCAGCGGATTGGCGAACACCCGCCGCCTGATTGAAGAACTGCGCGCCGGCCGTGTACACTATGACTTTGTGGAGGTTATGGCCTGCCCCGGCGGCTGCGCGGGCGGCGGCGGGCAGCCGCAGTCCAAAGACGACCAGGAGCTGGCCGGCATGCGCGGACAGGTGCTCTACGCGATTGACAAGGGCAGCGCGCTGCGCTTCAGCCATGAAAACCCGGCCATCCAGGCACTGTACCGCGAAGCGCTCGGCACGCCGGGCAGCGAACGGGCCGAAGAATGGCTGCACACCGACCATTTTGGCTGGCAGATGCCGGGGGAAAAGGGCGCAGAGTGAGCACTTTCCGCCTGTGAAGACAGAACCCCTGAACCGATGCGCCCGCGGCGTGATTGGGAAAACCGTTCCCCAATAGCGCCGCGGGCGCACGCTTTGCCGCGGCGCGCCAGCCTGTATCTGCAGCGGATATAAATGTGCGCGGCGGAATTGACAAATACGGCAAACTATGCTATAGTACATAAAACCCTTTGCTCAAACGATGGCGTTTGACCAGAACGCCGTCGTTCTTTTTTACGGCAATCTGTCCGCCTAAGGAACACAAATGTTTTTAGCGGCGTGGCAGCAGCGGAAAGGCGGGCGCAGGGCCAGCGCGGGCCGGCGGCCCGTCCAAATTCATGAGGAGAGTGAAACAACGTGACCCGATATGTCGTAAAACGTGTGTTGCTGGCAATTCTGACATTGCTGATCATCAGCGCTATCACCTTTTTTGCCATGAACGCGATCCCCGGCGGCCCCTTTGACGCCGAAAAAGCCCCCTCGCCCGAAGTGAAGGCGGTGCTGGAAGCCCGGTACAACCTGGATAAACCGGTGCCCGAACAGTATGTGATCTACCTGAACAACATCCTGCACGGGGACTGGGGCGTCTCCCTCAAAACCGGGCGTGACATCTCCACCACGCTGACCAGCCGTTTCGGCATCTCGGCAACCCTCGGCCTGGAAGCCGCGGCCGTTGCGATTGTGCTGGGGCTGGTGCTGGGCAGCATTGCGGCGCTGAACCGGAACAAATGGCCGGACCGTGTTATTATCTTTTTCACGACATTCTTTACCGGCGTGCCCAGCTTTGTGCTTGCCACTTTGCTGCTGCTGATCTTCTGCGTGGAGCTGCAGTGGTTCCCTGTATGGAGCGCCGCCTCCCCGAATTATTTCCTGCCGGTTGTTTCGCTGTCACTCTATCCGATGGCCTACATCACCCGCCTGACCAAGACCAGCATGCTGGATTCGCTGAGCCAGGACTATGTCCGCACGGCCCGCGCCAAGGGCGTGCCCCAGGTCAAGGTGATCTTCAAGCATGCGCTGCGCAACGCGCTGATCCCGGTTGTGACCTATGTCGGCCCGATGATTGCCGGCATCATCACCGGTTCCATGGTTGTGGAAAATATCTTCACGATCGGCGGCCTGGGTTCCCAGTTTGTCACCAGCATCAATGACAGCGACTATCCGCTGGTCATGGCGACAACCATCTTCCTCGGTACGCTGATGGTGGGCGCCAACCTGATCACCGACCTTGTCTATAAGGTGATCGACCCGCGCATTGACCTTGAGTAAGAGAAGGAGGTTCCGAGACGATGACATACGCAGAAAACGGCATGCCCGAAAAGAACCCCCTTTCGGCGCAGATTGACCTTTCCAAATTTTCGCAGGCGGATTTCGCCCCCGCCACGGCGGAAGAAAAGGCCCAGCAGGAGGTTATGGGCGAAAGCGTAACCTTCTTCAAAGACGGCATGCGCCGGCTGATGAAAAACAAACTGGCTGTCGGCAGCATCATTGTACTGGTGCTGCTGGTGCTGGCCATTCTGGTGCTGCCGATGTTCATCCCCTACGGGTATGACGAAATCATCCGTGTCGGCGGCAGCCGTGACAGAAACATTACCAACCTGGCCCCGTTCCAGTATTCGGAGCGTGAGCTTGAATATATGGCCGAAACCGGGGAAAAGCTGTTCCCCCACATTATGGGCACGGACAGCCTTGGCCGTGACTACTTTGTCCGCGTGATTTACGGCACCCGCGTTTCGCTGGCCGTCGGCTTTGTCGCGTCGATCATGGTGCTGATCATCGGCCTGCTCTACGGTTCGATTTCGGCCTGGTGCGGCGGTACCGTTGATATTATCATGATGCGCATTGTCGATATCATCTACTCGCTGCCGGATACGCTGCTCGTCATCCTGCTGTCGGTTGTGTTGAACCAGACTCTGAAGCCGATCATCGATTCGATCCCGGCGCTGCAGAAGCTCGGCACCAACATGATCGCGCTCTTCCTTGTCTTCGGCCTGCTGTACTGGGTCGGCATGGCCCGCCTTGTCCGCGGCCAGATCCTGACCATCAAACAGAACGAGTATGTTCTGGCGGCCCGGACGATCGGCACCCCCAGCGGCCGGATTCTGCGCAAGCACATCCTGCCCAACTGCCTGTCGGTCATCATCATTTCGGTCGCCCTGCAGATCCCTTCCGCCATCTTTACCGAGAGCTACCTCTCCTTCCTTGGCATCGGCGTCAAGGTGCCCATGCCGTCGCTCGGCTCGCTGGCCAACGACGCGCGCGGCGCCATCAACACCTATCCCTGGCAGCTGGTGTTCCCGGCGGTGGTCATCTGCCTGATTGTGCTGGCCTTCAACCTGCTGGGCGACGGCCTGCGCGATGCCTTTGACCCCAAACTGAAGCGCTGAGGAGGGGCAAATCATGAGTGAAGTGAACAACAACCAGAACTGGAAATATGTGCTTGAAGTCCGTGACCTGCACACCACCTTCTCGACCGATAAGGGCGGCGAGGTGCACGCGGTCAACGGCGTCTCCTTCAACCTGGAACCGGGCAAGATCCTTGGCATTGTGGGCGAATCCGGCTCCGGCAAGAGCGTGACGGCCTACTCGATCATGGATATCCTGTCCGAAAACGGCAGCGTGACCGGCGGCCAGATCCTGTACAAGGGCGAGGACATCACCAAATGGGACGAAAAGAAGATGCAGACCTTCCGCGGCAGATGCTGCTCGATCATCTTCCAGGACCCGATGACCAGCCTGAACCCGGTCTATACAATCGGCAACCAGCTGGAGGAAGCCATCCTGCTGCACACCCAGCGCAACAAGCAGGAAGCCCGCGCCCGCGCCATCGAGATGCTGAATCTTGTCGGCATCAACGAGCCGGAAAAGCGGATCAAGCAGTACCCGTATGAGCTTTCCGGCGGTATGCGCCAGCGCGTTATGATCGCCATGGCGCTTGCCTGCGAGCCCGATATCCTGATTGCCGACGAGCCGACCACCGCGCTCGATGTGACGATCCAGGCGCAGATTCTGGAACTTATGCAGGACCTGCAGAAAAAGCTTGGCATGGCGATTATCATCGTCACCCATGACCTTGGCGTCATCGCCTCCATGTGCGATGAGATCATCGTCATGTACGGCGGCCGTGTGTGCGAGCGCGGCACCGCCGACGACATCTTCTACCGCCCCGCGCATGAATACACCAAGGGCCTGCTGCGCTCCATCCCTTCGGGTTCCAACATGAAGGAGCGGCTTGTGCCGATCGGCGGCACCCCGATCAACATGCTGGACCTGCCCGAGGGCTGCGCGTTCTGCCCGCGGTGCGATTTCGCCATGAAGATCTGCCTGCGTGAGCAGCCGCCCGAACTGGTGGTCGGCGAAGGCCACCGCGCATCCTGCTGGATGAATGTCAAGAATGCGAAGGAGGGGAAGTAAGATGCCCAACAGTGAATACCTTGTGCAGGTCGAGCACTTGAAGGAATATTTCCCCGTGCGCACCGGCTTTGCCAAAACAACCCCGCTCAAAGCGGTGGATAACGTTTCGTTTGCAATCCGCCCGGGCGAAACCCTGGGCCTTGTCGGCGAATCGGGCTGCGGCAAGACCACGGTCGGCCGCACCCTGCTGCAGCTGTACAAACCGACCGGCGGCCGTATCCTGTTTGACGGCAAGGTCATCTATGACAGCGGCGAACAGTATGATGAAAACGGCAAGCTGAAGGTGGACGCCAACGGTAAGCCGGTCCTGGGCAAGAAGGTCCAGGTGGACATGCTGCCCTACCGCAAGCAGATGCAGATGGTTTTCCAGGACCCGTATTCCTCGCTGAACCCGCGCATGACGGTCGAGGATATCATCGGCGAACCGCTGGATGTGCATAAGCTCTGCAAAGGCAAAAAGGAACGTCACGAGCGCGTCATCGAGCTTATGGAGCTTGTCGGCCTGAACGCCGAACATGCGATGCGTTACCCGCACGAATTTTCGGGCGGCCAGCGCCAGCGCATCGGCATTGCCCGCGCGCTTGCGGTCAACCCCAAGTTCATCGTCTGCGACGAGCCGGTCTCGGCGCTGGACGTTTCGATCCAGGCGCAGGTTGTCAATATGTTTGAAGACCTGCAGGAAAAGCTCGGCGTTGCGTATCTGTTCATCGCGCACGACCTGCTCGTCGTCCACCATATCAGCGACCGTATTGCGGTTATGTACCTGGGTAAGATGATGGAGCTGGCCGATTCCGACGAACTCAACGACAACCCGATCCATCCGTACACCCAAAGCCTGCTTTCGGCGGTGCCGATCCCTGACCCCAAAACGGCCCGGCAGGCCCAGCGGATCGTGCTGGAGGGGGATGTGCCCAGCCCGCTGCATATGCCCAGCGGCTGCCCCTTCCGCACCCGCTGCCGCTATGCGACCGAACAGTGCGCCAAGGAAATGCCCCCGTTTACCGACCGCGGCAACGGCCATTACGTTGCCTGCTGGAACAAGTAAGCGCCTGCGGGCAGCCTTCACCCTTGTGCCCATCGGGGGTGAAAGTATCACAAAATTTGCACAACTGTGTGCCGATATCCCGTGCAAAATTCGGCACAAAGCCCAAAAAGGATGACGCAAAAGAAACAGCTTTGGCGTTTGCCTTGTCAAAGGCTGGCTGTGCGGCTATAATGGGCCTTATATCGGGGGAAACCTTACATCCAAGGCAAAGCCGCGGGCAAAGGTTTTTCTGATAGAATTCCTTAGGAGGGAAAGAAAATGAAAAAACTCATGGCATCTGCGCTTGCCGCCGCCATGGTTCTCAGCCTCGCCGGCTGTGGCGCTTCTGGTTCTTCCACCGCCACTTCCGAAGCTGCGAGCTCTGAGACCACGTCCGAGGCGACAACCGAGACCGCCGCTGCGACCGGCAGTTCTACCCTGAACTCCGACACCAGCACCCTGAACATCATGCTTGCTTCGGAGCCTGATCGCCTGGACCCGCACCTCAACTCCACCATTGACGGCGCTGTCCTGGCTGTCAACTCCTTCGTTGGCCTGATGACCTACGACGAGAACGGTGAACTGGCCCCGGGCCTGGCTGAAAGCTACGAAGAGAGCGACGACGGCCTGACCTACACCTTCCACCTGATCGAGAGCACCTGGAGCGACGGCACCCCGCTGACCGCGAATGATTTCGTTTACAGCTGGAACCGTGCCGCCAACCCGCAGACCGCTGCCGACTATGGCTACCTGTACGACGGCCTGATCGAAAAGAACCCCGTCGCCCAGGAGACCGAAGCCAACCCCGAGTATGACGCCGCTGCCGCCGCTGCCGCTGAGGAAGCCGGCGAGGAGTACACCATCCCTGAGACCGTTTACACCGCGGCTGCGAAGGAAGCCCAGGCCAACAACGAGATCCTCGTTGGTGTGACCGCTCTGGACGACTCTACCCTGGAAGTCAAGCTGGTTGCGCCCTGCCCGTACTTCCTGAGCCTGTGCGCTTTCCCGACCTTCTTCCCGGTTCCGCAGGCTTCTGTTGAAGCCGCCAACCCGGACGGCACCAACCCCGGCGCCTGGGCGCTGGAGGCCGGCTTTGTTTCCAACGGCGCTTACACCTGCACCGCCTGGGAACACAACCAGAGCATGACCTACACCAAGAACCCCAACTACTACCGTGCGGACGAAGTCCAGATCGAGACCCTGCAGTTCATGCTGAGCGATGACGATGCCGCTGTCTACAGCGCTTACACCGCCGGCAACCTCGATTTCGCGGACACCATCCCCAACGCGGAGCTGGGCGTTTTGCTTGACAGCAACGATCCGGAACTGCACATCGCGAGCCAGATCGGCACCTACTATGTCGGCTTCAACGTCAACTCGCAGATGTTCGCCGGCTACACCCCGGAGCAGGCCAACGACCTGCGCCATGCCATCAACCTGCTGATCGACCGTCAGTACATTGTCGATACCATCGGCCAGACCGGCCAGGTCATCGCCAACACCTTCGTGCCTGATTCGATGAGCGACGGCAACGGCAACCTGTTCAAGCAGAACACCGACACCTACACCTATCCCGATGCGGAAGCTGTCGGCTACTTTGATCCTTCTGAGGATGCCTACGAGGATAACCGCGCCGAGGCGATCTCCCTGCTGGAAGGCATCGGCTTCGTCTTTGACGAAAACGACATGCTCAGCGAAGAAACCCCGCTCTCCTTCACCTACCTGACCAACGAAGGCGAAGGCAACGAGGCCATCGGCGAAGCTATCCAGCAGGATATGGCCGTCATCGGCGCGACCGTTGACATCCAGACCCAGAGCTGGAGCGTCTTCCTGAACGAGCGCAAGGCCGGCAACTATGACGTTTGCCGCCAGGGCTGGATCGCCGACTTTGACGACCCGATCAACATGCTCGAAATGTGGATTTCGAACTCCGGCAACAACGACAGCCAGTTCGGCCGTCCCGCCGGCAGCACCGAGCCCGGCCAGGCCCCGAGCTATGCCCCGCAGAACTGGGCGGAATACGACCAGCTGATCGCGGATATCAAGGCGGAAAGCGACCTGGCCAAGCGTGCCGAGATGCTGCACCAGGCTGAGGATATGCTCATGGAGACCTTCGCGATCGTGCCGCTGTACTACTACAACGACCCGTACCTGCAGAAGTCGAACGTCACCGGCGTCTACACCAACACGCTCGGCTACAAGTTCTTCATGTTCGCCACCAAGACCGCTGCCTGATGGCCGGCGCCTTGCGTGACCTCTGAATCATAATCGCCGCGCCCCGGCTTTGTACCGGGGCGCGGCTTTTTCTTTGGCTTTTTTGGTTTTTGCCGACAAATTCTTTGTTTTTCTCATTGAGTTTTTTGGCTTTTATGCTATACTGAAAAGAGAGCCTTTGGAACCAAAACCCGAACAGGAGGAATTGCTATGAAGATCATTCGAGCCAAAGATTACTATGACATGTCCCGCAAAGCCGCCAACATCATCTCGGCCCAGGTTATCATGAAGCCGAACTGCGTGCTTGGCCTGGCCACCGGTTCCACGCCGATCGGCATCTATAAGCAGCTCATCGATTGGTACAACAAGGATGACCTTGATTTTTCCGAGGTTACCACCGTCAACCTGGATGAATACCGCGGCCTTAAGCGGGACGACCCCCAGAGCTACTGGCACTTTATGCATGAAAACTTCTTCGACCATATCAACATTGACCCCGACCGCATCAACCTGCCTGACGGCACCAACCTGGACGCCGAAGAAGAATGCCGCCGCTATGATGATGTGATCCACTTTGTCGGCGGTATTGACCTGCAGCTGCTCGGCATCGGGCATGACGGCCACATCGGCTTTAACGAACCCGGAGCGGCGTTTGAACTCGGTACCCATTGCGTCAATTTGACCGAGGAGACGATTGAGGCCAACAAGCGCTTCTTTGCCAGCAAGGACGATGTGCCCCGCCAGGCCTACACCATGGGCATCAAGACGATTATGCAGGCCCGCAAGGTGCTGCTGGTGGCCTCCGGCAAGGACAAGGCCGCCATTGTCAAGAAGGCCTTCTTCGGCCCGGTTACGCCGGAAGTGCCGGCTTCGATCCTGCAGATGCACCCGGATTTCACCCTCGTCGGCGATGCGGAAGCCATGAGCGAGCTGTAAGGGGGCGGACCCGATGATTATCAAAAACGCTGCGATCTATACGCCGCAGCACAGCTTTGCGGTGGGGGACCTGGCGATCCGCAACGGCCGCATTGCGCCGCCATGCCGGCCTGAACCCGGCGAAAAGGTCGTGGATGCAACCGGCCTGTATGCGCTGCCCGGCCTGGTGGATATCCACTTCCACGGCGCTGTCGGCCATGACTTCTGCGATGCCGATGAAGCCGGCCTGCAGGCCATCGCCGATTTTGAGGCCAGCAAGGGCGTGCTTGCGATCTGCCCGGCCACAATGACCTTCCCGGAGGAGATCCTCGGCAAGATTATGGACGTCGCCGCCGCCCACAAGAATGAGCGCGGCGCGGACCTGGTCGGCATCAATATGGAAGGCCCCTACATCAGCCCCAAAAAGGTCGGCGCGCAGAACCCGCTCTATGTGCAGAGCGCTGACCCGGCAATGTTCCGGCGGCTGCAGGCGCGCAGCGGCGGGCTCATCAAACTTGTCGATGTAGCGCCCGAGGAACCCGGCAACCTTGCCTTCATCCGCGAATGCGGCGGGGAAGTGCGGGTTTCGATCGCCCATACCTGTACCGATTACGACACCGCAAAGGCCGCTTTCGCGGCCGGTGCGCGCCATATGACCCACCTGTATAACGCAATGCCCGGCATCACCCACCGTGCGCCGGGGCCGATTATAGCCGCGCTGGAGGACGGCGCAACGGTGGAACTGATTACCGACGGCGTCCACATCCACCCGGCGATGGTGCGGTTCACCTTCCGCGTCTTTGGGGATGACCATGTCGTGCTGATTGCCGACAGCATGGAGGCGGCCGGCCTGCCCGACGGCCAGTACAGCCTGGGCGGCCAGGCTGTCACGGTGCGCGGCCCGCGCGCCACCCTGACCGAGCACCCGGATACAATTGCCGGCAGCGCAACCTGCCTGTATGACTGCATGCGCACCGCCGTGCGTGAGATGGGCGTGCCGCTGGAAAGCGCCGTGCGCGCGGCCAGTGAAAACCCGGCCCGCTGCATCGGCATTGAAGCCGACTACGGCAGCCTGGCCGAAGGGCGCTGGGGCAACGTGATCCTGGCGGATAGAGACCTGAATATCCGAACTGTCGTGCGCCGCGGCGAACCACTGTAAGGCAGTACAAACAGATGTGGCAAAAAATGCAAAAATATTTGCCAAAATTTTGGCGGAATCGCTGCCTTCCCTCTTGCGAAATCGACGCAAAAAGCGTATAATGAAAAACGTAAATTTACTGAACAGAAGGGGGTAATGGGTATGGCGATCTCGGACCCGACCGCGATCTTTTCGATCCATGATGACAAGGATGAGGAGATCCGCCAGGTCGTGATGCTGGTATACAGCGCGTTGGAGGAAAAAGGGTATAACCCTGTGAACCAGCTCGTCGGGTATATCTTGTCAGAGGACCCGACCTACATCACAACCTATAAAAATGCCCGCGCCCTGATCCGCCGCGTGGACCGCGACGATTTGCTCCAGGCGCTGGTACGCGATTACGTCAAACGGCGCTGACCCGCAACCAACAACACCCCGCCGCCCGGCCAATGGAACCGGGCGGCGGTTTTTTGTTTGCCAGTGGATTATGGCGAGGCGGAGGCGCTTGCCGGTTGGGGAATCGGAGTTGGAAATTAGGAATCACTGTAGGGGGCGGATAAATCCGGCCCCTACGCATAGGGGCAAGGTTCGCTGCCGGCTTTGAAGGGGTACGGCCAAAACAAAACCCCCGCCGGGCGGTAGCCCGGCGGGGGAACGGGGGAAAAGGCCAAACCCCGTGCCGAAAAAAGATCAGAGCATCTTCTTCAGCTCATCATACACAAACTGCACCTTCGGGCCAATGACAACCTGGCAGGCGGTCTTGCTCGGGCGGATGACGCCCGCCGCGCCGGCGGCCTTGATGGCCTTCTCGTCCACAGCGGTGTAGTCCTTGATCTCGAAGCGCAGGCGGGTCGCGCAGTAGTCAACGTTCGCGACGTTGCCCTTGCCGCCGATGCCGGCCAGCACGCCGTCGGCGATCTTGGTGAAGTCGTTGTTGGCCAGGGTGATGGTGGCCTCGGCGGCTTCGGCCGTGTCGTCCTCACGGCCCGGGGTGGTCAGGTTGAACTTGGTGATCGCAAACCGGAACACAACGTAGAACACCACGAAGGCCGCAATGGCGAGAGGAATGATCATCCAGGTGTTGGCGTGCGCAGGCAGCGGATAGGAGAAGACCAGGTCGGTCGCGCCGGCCGAGAAGAGGAAGCCCGCGCGGAAACCGGTGAAGTAGGTGATGACGGCGAAGATGCCGTACAGGGCCGCGTACACGATGTACAGCGGGAAGCACAGGAACATGAAGCCGAACTCAAACGGCTCGGTAACGCCGCAGACAAAGGCGCACAGCGCGGCCGAGGAGACCAGGCCGATCGCAGCCTTCCTGTTCTTGGCGGTGTGCACCATCGCGAGCGCCGCACCCGGGATGCCGAACATCATGCAGGGGAAGAAGCCGGACATATACATGCCGAGGCTCCAGTCAATCACTTCGCCGGTGGTGCCGACATCGCCGGTGACGTAGCCCGCCCAGTAGTTGGACAGATCGCCGATGCCGATCGTGTCAAACCAGAAGACGTTGTTCAGCGCGTGGTGCAGGCCGGTGGGGATCAGCAGGCGGTTGAAGAAGGCGTAGAGACCCGCGCCGATGCCGCCGAGGCTGACGATCCAGTTGCCGAGGGCGACCAGAGCGTTGAAGATGACCGGCCAGGCGAAGATCAGAATGACCGAGACAAGGATCGAGACCACGCCGGTGATGATCGACACGCTGCGCTTGCCGCTGAAGAAAGCGAGCCAGTCAGGCAGTTTGGTGCTCTTGAATTTGTTGTAGCAGGTGGCGCCGATGATCGCGGCCAGGATGCCGATGAAGGCGTTGCCGGCGGTTTTCTGGAAGGCGATGTAGGTCGCGGAGTTTTCTTCCAGCGGGATGACCGCGCCGACGACGGCGGGGTTGAGCAGCTGGGTCATCATCAGGTAGCTGACGAGGCCGGCCAGCGCCGCGGTGCCGTCGTGGTCGTCCGAAAGGCCGACCGCCGCGCCGACGGCGAACAGCCAGGCCATGTTGTCAATCAGGGCGCCGCCCGCTTTAATCAGGATAAAGCCGACGGTGTACGCAAGGCCGGAAGTGGCTGCGTCGCTGACGCCCATCGCGGCCGGGGCCAGCGCATAGCCCAGGCCCATCAGGATGCCGCAGATTGGCAGCGCGGCGACAGGCAGCATCAATGCCTTGCCGAGCTTTTGCAGAAATTTCATCATATCGAGTATTCCTCCTAATCTGGGCATGACAACGCCGCCCCGGGGCGGGGCAACGCATACATGCCCGATACAGCAGCACGGTTGCCGTTTCTGCCTCTGGCACACCCGCTGCAAAGGGCCTTTCAGCAGGCGTGACAAAGAAACAGATTAGACAACCTGTTAAATCAATAGTAACATATTATTCACAGAAAGGAAAGATGCAGGTTTCAAATTCAGCAGATTGTGCAAAGATTAGAAGAATCACAAAGCAGAATGCCCAAATGCAGTGGACAGGCTGCGGGGCCACAGACTTTTCATTGGAATTTTGCCTAAAAAACAAAAGAAAGCAAAGCCAAAGCCGCCCAAACCTTCGCATCATCCGGGAAGGATGCCGTGCCGGGCGGTTTTGGCTTTGTCTATTTTGCCGAAAGCGCCGCCCCGGGGCGGCGCAGCGCCCGCACAGCCGCACGGTATTCGGGTGTGGCGCGCCGGCTTTCGCATATTTTTTGGATCGCCTTGTTGTGGGTGGCGGCATCCAGCGGGCTTTCACGCAAAAAGGCGAGGCCGAGCGCCGGTTCCCGCACGGCGGCGATGCTTACGGCCCAGGCCACGCCAAGCCGGGCATAAGCGGCCGGGCAGGTCACGGCGGCGCAGGCGGCAAGGGTGGCGCGGCGGCCCTGCGGGGTGGCGGTGAAGTGGTCAAGCAGGCAAACCACCCCGAACCGGGCGGTATACTCCTGCCGGGATTCGGCCAGTGTACGCAGCCAGGGCAGCCAGGTATCCGGCGCTTGGGCCATCCACTTGCAGGAAACCGCCGTGGAATCACAGACGCTCCAGTTGTCAATGGCGGGCAAAAACGCTGTCAGCCGGGTGCGGCGCTCAGCGTCCGAAAGGTCGGCCGCGCCGATGACCATACCCCAGAGCAGCCGCTGTTCCAGGTACGGTCCGCCAAGCGCCTGCCACAGCGCGGGGGTGTCGGGCAGCATGCGCGCCAGCGTCCGGGCATAGCGGCGCAGCGCCGGCAGCCGCACGCCGAGCACCGGCGTTCCGGCCGGCAGCAAGGAGGCGGCGAACGCGGCATACGCCGGTTCGGCCATGCCGCGCAATGCGGCAAGGATGGTTTCGCGTGTGATGGGCATGGGGGAACACTCACTTTCCGTACAAGCAGGCAGGCGGCCGGGCGCGCCGCCCTTCGCAGCGCAACGCCCCCGGCCGAAGCCGGGGGCGGGGAGGCAGGTGCGATTTTACCCGAGGTTCATATCCACATTGCCCTTGATGCCGCTGACCGAACCCTGGCTGGAATACTGCCAGATGTTGTAGCTGTAAGCAAAATCAAGGGTGTCGCGGTACTGGGCGATCCAGGTGCGGTATTTGCTGATGTTGGCAAAGTTCAGCTGGTTGTAGAACCAACTCGCGTAGCTGTACACGCCGGGGGTATAGCCGGCGGCGGCAATCGTCTCACAGAAAGCGACGGCGTTGGCGGTACGCTGGGCGGCGCTGATGCCGTCGGCACGGCCGGTGTCGCCGGCAACCTTTTCGGTGTCAAAATAGACGCCGTAAGGCAGCGAATAGCCCTGCACAAGGCTCAGCACCATGGAGGCTTCCTCCACGGCTTCGCTTTCATCAATGGCCTGGCTGTAGAAGTAGACGCCTACCTGAATGCCGGCGGCCGTGGCGCCCTGAATGTTGCGGCGGAAGGTGGCATCCTCAACCAATGCGCCGGAACCATAGCCGCGGTACCCGCAGCGGATGATCGCAAAGGTGATGCCGTCGGCCGCAACTGCGTTCCAATCGATTGTGCCCTGGAACTTCGAAACGTCGATGCCGCGGGCTTTCTGGCCCAGCACGCCGGAAGAGCTGAAGGTGTAGATGTCACCCTCAATCACCTGGGTACCGGTCACGGGCTGGTGGGTAGTGGGGTCGTAATAATATGTATTGCCGTCAATCGTCTGCCAGCCGGTGCGGATTGTCACCGTCTCGACCTTGCTTTCCACCGCAAACCCGTAGCCGGCCAGGTCGGCGGCCGCAATGTTGTCAGGCCAGCCGGCGGTCGGGTCGGGGGTGGCGGTGGGGGCAGGGCTTGGCGTGGGGGCTTCGGTCGGCGCCGGGGTGGGGCTGGCTGTCGGCGCCGGTGTGGCCGTGGGCGCCGGGGTCGGCTCCGGCGTGGGGGCCGGCGCTTCGGTCGGCGCCGGGGTGGCAGGCGCCGGGGTTTCGGCGGGGGTCTCGGTTACGGTAACCGGCTGCATGGCGTTGGCGGGAACCGGGGTGCTGGTGTCTGCCACGGTTTGCAGCTGCAGGGGCTCAACGGCGGCCAGGCCCAGCGGAACCACCCGGAATTCGGCCGGGTTGACCGCTACATTGGCCGCGCCGTCCCGCACGGCGCCCACAAGCTTGTCGTTTTCATACACCGGGCGGTAGGGGGTCACCCTGCCGTCAGTCAACAGCAGGTGGCCGTCCTCGCTCAAACTGGCGGTGTAAACGGTTTCGCCCGGCTGTTCTTCGGTTGCGCTTTCGGCAAAGGGGACGGTATCGGTCACTTCCTCGGCGATCGGTGCGCCGCCGGAGGAACCGTAGCTTGAATCTTCCTGGCTTTCGTTGATCTGGTTGGCCTGGACGATCTTGTCCTCCACGGCTTCAATGTCGGCTTTATAGACAACCTTCTCCTTCACCGTCACGGTCTGGGATTCCGGGGCGCTGTAGGCGCCGGCGCCGGGGGCGGTCACGGTGTACTCGCCGGGCTCGACATCTTCGGCCAGGGCGGTGCCGGTGGCGGTATCCACCGGGTACTCGGTTTCGTTGCCGTCAGAATCGGTGATTGTAATGTTGAGCTTGGTGTGGGTGAAAGGGGTCCGGTAGGGCTCCACCGGGTTGTCGCCGGTCAGGTCGTCCACCGTGGTGCCTTCGGGGTAGGTCAGGGCATACAGCTGTACGCCGATGTCCTGCTGGACCACGGTGACCTCCATGGCCATACCAGGCTGCGGGGTGGGGGCCGGCGTGGCCGAAGCTTCCGGCGTGGCGGTCGGGGCCGGTGTGGCGGTGGGCGCGGCCGTGGGGGCCGCAGTGACCAGCGGGGTCGGGGTGGGGGCGGCGGGTTCGCCGCCTGCGAGGCCGGCCGCCATAACCCCGATGCCAAGGCTGGCAAACAAGGTGACCGCCAAACCGCCGGCGATCAGCTTATACAAAGGCAGCCGGGTTACTGCGCTGCCAGAGAAAAAACGATCTGTTTTTGCCATGATTTCTCCTTTTATTATCAGAACATGACTTAATCATACACGAAACCGAACGACCTGACAAGAGGAAAAACCTGGAAACAAATGTAAAATTCTGGCGGATTGCGCGTTGGAAAGCGGAAAATGGCGTTCCATATCTGGCCGGCCGGCAGCTGCGCAGCCCTGGATTTCACCAAGATGTGGTGCACGGCAGGTTGCGGTTTGTGCGGGGCGGGAAAAAAACACGGCCGCCCCCCTTGACAAAACGGACAAAGCCGCTATACTGGATACGGACATAAAAACAGGGGCGCTGGGGGGCATCCCCGGCTGAGATCGAAGCGAACCGCAGCTTCGGGTCACCTTGAACCTGATCCGGGTAATGCCGGCGTAGGAAGTTTGCGTGATTATCAGCATTGTGCTTTTTGCGTCTGCATGTTGTGCAGGCGCATTTCTTGTTTTTATGGACTATTATCGTTTGGAGGAAGTTTCATGACCAAATCCTTTTCCAAGACCCGCATCCTGGTGGAATGCGCGCTGATGATTGCGCTGGGCACCGTGCTGGCCAACATCAAAATTTTTGAGCTGCCCAACGGCGGTTCCATCACCCTGTTCAGCATGGTGCCGTTTATCCTGGTATCTTTCCGGCACGGCGCCAAGTGGGGCCTTTTCACCGGCTTTGTCAACAGCCTGCTGCAGATGCTGCTCGGCTTTTATGCGCCGCCGGCCCCCGGCCTGCTGCCGCTTGTCGGGATGATTCTGCTGGATTATGTGCTGGCCTTTACGCTGCTGGGCCTTGCCTGCGTCTTTGCCAAGCCGTTCCAGAACCGGCTGCTGGGCGCGGCGGTTGGCAGCGCCGTGGTCTGCTTCATCCGGTTTTTGTGCAGCTTCCTGTCCGGTGTGCTGATCTGGGGCAACCTCAGCGACGGCCTGCCCGCCTGGATTTACAGCCTGACCTATAACGGCAGCTATATGCTGCCCGAAGCCATCCTGACCGTTGTCGCGGTGGTGCTGCTGTACAAGGCTGCGCCGAAACTCTTTGCGGCGGAGGGCTGAGCGGCGCCGTCTGCTTGCCCGCATATATTAAGGTAAGCGAGCTTTCTTCCTTTCTTTTACAATGGCAAAGGGCCGGCCCGGCGGGGTCGGCCCTTTGCCGTTGGGCGGGGTCAGCCGGCTGCCGTACCGTCCAGGTAGGCGCGCATATGCGCGCGCAGCGCGGCGAAGGTGCGGGCTGTTTCGGGGTTGTCGGTGGCAAAATCCAGCAGTTGGAAGATGTACCCCTGTTCCCGTACGGCGCGAAGGCTTTCGGGGTAAACCAGCTCAAACACAAGCGAGGCATGCCCGACCGCATGGTCGGCCGGGTGCTGCTTCAGGCTGCGCAGCACGGCGTGGTGCTCGTAAAAAGCGTTGACAACCGCCGGCGTGACCGGGCTTTGGCGCAGCGCTTCACGGCTGACATTGTAGATATCCTCCATCGGGGTTTCCACATTGACACGCAGGATATCGACTTTGTCGGCATCCCGCACCAGGTTGCAGAAGGCGAGGGTGCGCGCATCAAGTCCTTCGGGAAGGCGGTACAGGCTGTGGGTGGCCACAGCGGTGCGCAGCAGCGCATCCTCGGCCGGGTCGTCGATATAATCGCGGATCGCGCCGCCCTCAAACAACACGGCCGCGCTGGCAGCGGCGTGGTCAATCGAGCGGGCGTCGTCAAAGGTGCCGAACCGGCGCAGCTGCTCAAACCGGCCCACATCATGCAGCAGGCCGCACAGCCATCCCAGGCAGATTTCCGGCTCGCTCCAGCCTTCGCTGCGGGCGATTCGCTCACACAGGGCGGCGACACGCTCGGTGTGCGCAATCTTCAGGCGGACTTTGGGGTCGGCGGCGTTGTAGGGCCGGACATAGTCGGCAAAAGCACGCAGGGCGCGCGCACGGTCGATGGTCATGGGGAATCCTCCTAGCAAGCGATCGATTATTCGCATTATAGCACGCCGTCCAAAGGTTGAAAACCCTGCCGAGATGCACAAAAAAATAGAAAACTTAGAAAAAATATTGTCAAAATGCCTTGCTTTCTCTTGACAAACCAGCCCCTGCACACTACTATGGGTAATGTAAGGGGGGAAAACGCCGGCACAAGAAAGCGGCGTCCCTCCCGTTGACCCGGTCTGGCGCCGGGAACGCTGGCGGGCGGCTGCCTGTTGCAGCTGCCGGGAAAGGAACGCAAATGGGCACTATGAAGGGCGAGGGAAATCGAAGCGTGCGGGAGAGCCGTCGCCGCCTGCGTGATGCGTTGGTACAGCTTCTCATCCGCAAGCCGGTGCGAGACATCACGGTGCGGGAACTCACCGACCTGGCCCAGGTAAGCCGCGGGACCTTCTATTTCCATTACGGCAATATCTATGAACTGCTTGACAGGCTGGAGCAGGACCAGATCGACCAGATCAACCTGTTTATGGATGAACTGCTTCCCCGTCTGGGCCGGCAGGAGGTGCCCACCGCGCTGCTGGCCCTGTTTACCTACCTGGATGAGCATCATGCAATCTGCACCGCGCTGCTTGGCCCCAATGGGGACCCCGCCTTTGTGCAGCGGCTGCAAACGGTGATTGCGGCGCGCTGCACCGGGTACCTGGCCCCGGCCGGCGGCGACGCGCGCCAGCATTACTTGACCGCCTTTGCGGTGCAGGGCTGCTTTGGGGTGATTTCACGCTGGCTGCAAAACGGCAAGCCGGAATCAACCGAAGAAATGGCTGCCGTTACCTGGCGGTGCATCCGCGCCGCCTTGCAGGAAAAGCCGCCGGAACCGCCTGAAAAGGCGTAGTTGTTGTCAACCCGATACAGCCACAACGAAGGAGAGAATTACTATGGGATTTTTTGACCGTTTCAAAAAGAAAGCTTCAGACACGCCGAGCGGTCCGGTTGTGCTGGCTGCGGTGGCCAAAGGCGCCGTGGTCAAAATGCCGGATATCCCCGATGAGGTTTTCGCCCAGGGAATTTTGGGCCAGTGCTGCGGCATCGACCCTGAAATCGGAGAGGTTTATGCCCCCTGCGACGGCGAGATCACCCAGGCGCCGGATACGCTGCATGCGCTCGGCCTGGCGGGGGACGGCGGCGTTGAGGTGCTGCTGCATGTCGGCGTGGATACCGTTGAGATGAAGGGCGACGGCTTTTTCTCCTATGTCAAGCTCGGCGACCATGTCCGCAGAGGGCAGAAGCTGCTCACGATGGACCTGGATAAGATCAAGGCAGCCGGCCACCCGGCCGTTGTCATCACGGTTGTGACCAACAGCGATGATTATGCAAACATCGACCTTGTCGCCCAGGGCGCCGTCAACCCCGGCGACGACCTGCTCAAGGTCAGCAAGTAAACTGTGTTTGGAATGCCGCCCCGGCGCTGTGCCGCCGGGGCGGCTGTTTTGTGCCCGGACGGGTAGGCACCGCTTTTTGCCGCGGTATGTGGAGAAATTTCCCTCGCCATCTTGTGCAAACTGCCGGGTTGCGGTATACTAAACTGTATCTCTGTATTTCTGGGCGTCTGCCCATCGGCCGTACCGCCCCATCATACCCCTATGGGAGGAAAGATTTTGGAAACACGCACCTACACCCGCGACGCCGCGGCCGCCGCGCTGATCGCGTCGCTTTACCCCGATGCGCCTCCGCTGGCCTTCGTACACAGCTACGGCTGCCAGCAAAATGTCAACGACGGCGAAAAGCTGCGCGGCGTTTTGCAGGACATCGGTTTTGGCCTGTGCGACACCGTCGAACAGGCCGATTTGATCCTGTTCAATACCTGCGCCGTGCGGGAACACGCCGAACAGCGGGTTTTCGGCAACGTTGGGGCGCTCAAAAAGCTCAAGGAAGCAAACCCGCGGCTGATCATCGGGGTCTGCGGCTGCATGGCCCAGCAGCCCCATATTGTGGAAAAGCTCAAGCAGAGCTACCCGTATGTGGATCTTGTCTTCGGTGTGGACGGCATCGACCGCCTGCCGGGGCTTCTGGCTGAGCGTCTGCGCCGCGGCAAACGGTATCTTGAGACGCCGGCCGACCGCAGCGCCGTCGTCGAAGATCTGCCGATCCGGCGGGATTCCGGCTTCCGCGCCTGGCTGCCGATCATGTACGGCTGCGACAACTTCTGCACCTACTGCATTGTGCCCTACGTCCGCGGGCGGGAGCGCAGCCGCACGCCGGAAGCGATCCTTGAAGAGTTCCGCGGCCTTGTCGCGGCCGGCTACAAGGAGATCACGCTGCTGGGCCAGAATGTCAACAGCTACGGCAAGGGGCTGGCCGAGCCGATCGATTTTTCCGACCTGCTCAATAGGCTTTGCGCGGTGCCCGGCGACTACCAGATCCGCTTTATGACCAGCCACCCGAAGGATGCGAGCCGCAAGCTCATCGATACAATCGCCGCGCAGCCCCACCTGTGCAAGCACATCCACCTGCCGGTGCAGTGCGGCAGCGACCGGCTGCTGGCGCAGATGAACCGGCATTACACGGCGGCGCAGTACCTTGCTCTCATCGATTACGCGCGCAAAACAATCCCCGGCGTGACCTTTTCAAGCGACATCATCGTCGGCTTCCCCGGCGAGACCGAGGAGGATTTTGCCGGCACGCTTGATCTCATCGAGAAGGTCGGCTACACCCAGCTCTTTACCTTCATTTATTCAAAGCGGGAGGGCACCCCGGCCGCCAAAATGGAAGACCCGACCCCGCACAAGGAAAAGACCGACCGGATGGCACGGCTGCTCAAAACCCAGGAAAAGATGGTGGCCGGCTTGCTGGCAACCCTGGTGGGCGAAACCGTGCGGGTGCTCGTCGAAGGGGCGGGCCGCACGCCGGGCACCCTCAACGGCCGGCTCGACAACAACCTTGTCGTTGAGTTCCAGGCCGACGAAAGCCTGATCGGCCGGTTTGCCGAGGTCAAAATCACCGCCGCCCGCGCCGCGCTGCTGCTGGGGGAAAGGGTGTAAGGCCCCTGCTGCCCGGGAAACACTGCGGCGTCGTGAATGCCCGCGGGCCGGATAAATCCGGCCCCTACGAACGATTTCCAACGCGGCCGCAACCCGTTGTGTCGTAGCGGAGCTGAATTTCATGCGTAGGGGCGGGATTCATCCCGCCCGCTGAACCCCGCGGCACCGCAAACGCCCGCGGGCGAGCAATGCTCGCCCCTACAATCTCATTGTCAGGCGGCGCAGCCGCCGATCCACCGAAATTTTTCATTCTTCATTTTTAATTTTTAATTTTGCACAAAAAGGAGCCTACTATGGATTGCATTGATCTTTTCAAGAAAGCCGCCGTCGCCATGCAGACCGACCCGCGTTACCTTGAACTCGACGCCGCCCGGCGGGAAAACGACATGGACGAGGAACTGCAGAACCTGATTGGGGAGTTCAACCTCGCCCGGCTCGACCTCAACAACGAGGCCACCAAGCCCGAACCCGATACCGCCCGCACCGCCGAACTCAACAAGCGGGTCAACGACCTGTACAGCCAGATCATGTCCAGCGAAGGGATGGTGCGCTACAACACCGCCAAGGCCGAGTGCGAGGCGCTGGTCAGCCACATCGACGCGATCATCAACACCGCGATGAACGGCGGCGACCCGATGACCGTCAACCCGCCGGCCGGCGGCTGCACCGGCAGCTGCGCTTCCTGCAGCGGCTGCCATTAAGCTCCGCTGCGCTACGCTACACAAGGGGCAACAGCTGCGCGCTGGACCCGATGCGCCAAACAATCGATTTCCCTTTTCCAGAATCAGGAGTGTGAACCATGCCCGCACAAACTGTATCCCCGATGATGCAGCAGTATTTTGAGATCAAAAACCAGCATCCCAACGAAATCCTCTTCTACCGTGTCGGGGATTTCTATGAGATGTTTTACGATGATGCGCTGACTGCCTCCCGCGAGCTCGAGCTGACCTTAACCGGCAAAGCCTGCGGCGGGGAGGAGCGCGCCCCGATGTGCGGCGTGCCCTATCACTCCTACGAAACCTATGCGGCCCGGCTCATTGCCAAGGGCTACAAGGTCGCGATCTGTGAGCAGGTCGAAGACCCCGCGCTGGCCAAGGGCATCGTCAAGCGGGATATCATCCGGGTCATCACGCCGGGCACCGTCATCGAATCAAGTATGCTGGCCGAGGATAAGAACAACTACCTCTGTTCGATCGTCGCCAGGCGCAGCCGTTCAAGCTGGAAGGCCGGCATCTGCTTTGCCGATATCTCGACCGGCGAAGCCTACGCGACCGAGCTGCCAGGCCCGAAGGTCGGCAATGCGATTGTGGCCGAGCTCTGCCGCTTTATGCCGAGTGAAATCCTGATTAACCCGGCGATTCTCGACCTCAAGGAAGTCACCCACTACATCCGCCACAACGGCCGCGCGCTGCTCGAACTGCGGGAGGAACCCTGCTATGAGCCGGCGAAGATCGAAGCCGCGCTTTCGGCCCAATTCGGCCCAAACTGGAAGCAGACTGCCGGCTTTGCGCCGGACGGCCTTGCGCCTGCGGCCTTCGGCGCGATGCTCGACTATCTGCGCGAAACCCAAAAGCATGGCATCGACCGGATCAAGGCCGTGCAGAACTACGCCGAGGCGCAGTATATGCGGCTTTCGCCAGTCACCCGCGCAAACCTCGAATTGACCGAGACGATGCGCGGGCGGGAAAAGCGCGGCACGCTGCTTTGGGTGCTGGATAAGACCGAAACCTCGATGGGCAAGCGGATGCTGCGCAGCTGGATCGAACAGCCGCTTGTCGATGCGGCGGCGATCAACGCCCGGCTCGACGCGGTCGAGGCCCTGTATAACGCGAACGTCGGCCGCGCCGAGCTCAAGGCCGCGCTTGGCCAGGTGTTTGACATTGAGCGGCTGACCACCCGTATCCTGTATGGCTCGGCCACCCCGCGTGAGGTCAAGGCGCTTGGCGATACCTGCGCCCAGCTGCCCGCCGTCAAAGCCCAGGCCGCCGCGGCCGGCGCGCCGCTGCTCACCCGGCTGGCAGATTCGATCGACCCGCTTGCCGATATCCTTGACCTGATCACCCGCGCGATTGAAGAAGACCCGCCGGCCAACCTCAAGGACGGCGGCGCAATCCGCGCCGGCTACAACGCCGAGGTGGACGAACTGCGCGACATCATGCACGGCGGCAAGGGCGTGCTCTCCCAGATGGAGGCCAAGCTGCGGGAGGAAACCGGCATCCCGAAGCTGAAAATCGGTTTCAACAAGGTGTTCGGCTACTACATTGAGGTCAGCCGCAGCTATGTGGGCAGCGTGCCGGATTCCTTCACCCGCAAACAGACCCTGACCACCGGCGAGCGGTACATTACCCCGAGCTCAAAGAGCTTGAGAACAAGATCCTCGGCGCGAACGAGCGGCTGCTTGCGCTTGAACACCAGCTGTTTGCCGATATCCTTGGCAAAATCAGCGCCGAATTGCTGCGCATCCAGCGCACCGCGACGGCGGTGTCCCAGCTTGATGTGCTGGCCGCCTTTGCCGAAGCGGCGGTGCAGAACAACTATGTCAAGCCGACCGTTGATGAGAGCGACGTGCTTGATATAGCCGAGGGCCGGCACCCGGTTATTGAACAGATGCTCAAAAACAGCCTGTTTGTGCCCAACGATACAACGCTGGATGAAACCGAAAACCGCATGCTGATTATCACCGGCCCGAACATGGCCGGCAAATCGACCTATATGCGCCAGAACGCCCTGATTGCGCTGATGGCCCAGATCGGCAGTTTTGTGCCGGCCGCCAAGTGCCGTGTCGGCGTGGTGGATGCAATCTTCACCCGGGTCGGCGCTTCGGACGACCTTGCTGCCGGGCAATCCACCTTTATGGTCGAGATGACCGAAGTGGCCGAGATTTTGCAGCACGCGACCAAGCGGAGCCTTGTCATCCTTGACGAGATCGGCCGCGGCACATCGACCTTTGACGGCATGAGCATCGCCCGTGCCGTGGTAGAATATATCTGCGACAAGATCGGCTGCAAAACCCTCTTTGCCACCCACTACCATGAGCTGACCGGCATGGAGCAGGACATCGAAGGGGTCAAAAACTACAACATTGCGGTCAAAAAGCGGGGCGACGACATCACCTTCCTGCGCCGCATCGTTGCCGGCCCGGCCGACGACAGCTACGGCATCGAGGTCGCCAAGCTCGCCGGCCTGCCAGACGCCGTCATCAAGCGGGCCCACGCCGTGCTGCGCCAGCTCGAAGCGCAGGCCCCGGGCAAAAACAGGCCGATGCAGCTGGATTTCGAGACGGTCGAAGCCTACCAGAACCCGGCCGTGCCGAGTGAAGTGGTGGACAAGCTGCACTGCGTCGATGTCGAAACCCTGACCCCGCTTGAAGCCCTGAACTTCCTCTACGAGCTCAAGCAGACGCTGGGGAATAAAGATAAATAAGAAAGAAAAAAGAATAAATAAGAAAAGTGGTGGATCGGCGGCCTGCGGCCGCCTCAAAAAGACGTAGGGGCGAGCATTGCTCGCCCGCAAACTCCGCCAATATCTCATCCCCCAAAACCGCCGGAATGTAGGGGCCGATTCCATATCGGCCCGGTTTGCGGCGGGATGCACACGGGCGGATATGGAATCCGCCCCTACATCCGCAGTTTTTTAGCGCACCGCAGGCGCGCGAACCACCATTTTTATTCTTTATTATTTTTCAATTAGAATTTACGAGGTTCCTATGCCCAAAATTCACGTTCTGGATAAACACACGGCCGAGCTGATTGCGGCGGGCGAGGTGGTCGAGCGGCCGGCTTCGGTCGCGAAAGAACTGCTGGAAAATGCGATCGACGCCGGCGCAAGCCAGATCACCCTCTCGATCCGCCGCGGCGGCATCGAACAGCTGCAAATTTCGGACAACGGCTGCGGCATCGAGGCCGAATCGGTCGAGAACGCCTTCGTCCGCCATGCGACGAGCAAGATCGCTGCGGCCGAAGATCTCGCCCACATCCACACCCTCGGTTTCCGCGGCGAAGCGCTTGCCTCCATCGCAAGCGTCGCCCGGGTGGAACTGCTGACCAAGACCGATGAGGATGAGTTCGCCTGCCTTTACCGCATCGAAGGAGGGGAAGGCGGAAAAATCGAGCCCGGCGCGCGCGGCCGCGGCACGACAATCACAGTCAACGACCTGTTTTATAACACCCCCGCCCGGATGAAGTTCTTGAAAAAGGACGCGAGCGAGGGCAGCTATGTCGGTGAGGCTGTGCTGCATGTCGCGCTCTCCCACCCTGAAATCAGCTTCCGGTTCGTCAAGGACGGCAAGCAGCAGTTTGTCACCCCCGGCGACGGCGACCTGCGCAGCGCGGCCTACGCCGTGCTTGGGCGGGAGTTTGCCCGCGACCTGCTGACGGTCGAGGGGGAGGGCGGCGTCTACAAGGTGTCCGGCCTCATCACCCCGCCGCGCGCCTGCCGCGGTTCGCGCAGCGCGCAGCATTTTTACGTCAATGGCCGCTATGTCAAAAACCGCACGATGATGGCCGCGCTCGAAAACGCCTACAAGGGCACCGTCATGCAGGGCAAGTTCCCGGGCGCAATTCTGTCTTTGACGATGCCGGCCGAGCTTGTCGATGTCAATGTCCACCCGGCAAAGACCGAGATCCGGTTTGCGCGGGAGAGCGATGTGTTCGACGCGGTCTACCGTGCCGTGCGGTCTGCCTTGGCCACGCCGGGCAGCGGCGAATGCCGGTTCGAGCTCGGCCATACCGAACCTGCGCCGAGCCCCGCCGCCCCGGCGCCCCAGCCGGCCGGCCGCCCGGCGGAGGAAAAACCGCGGTTTTCAACACTGTCGGCGGCAGAATACCGTGCGCTGCACAAGCTGACCGAGCCGGTCCCGGCGCGCAGTGTGCCGGGCCTCACCGCCCCGGCTGCGCCGCAGCCCGCCCCGGTGGAACCCGCGCCATGGGGGCCGCTTTCTTCCGTCCCTGAAACGCTCGAACTCGAAAGCCGCCCGGCGGATGAGCGCCTGCTTGACATCACGCCCGAAGAGCCTGAACCGGTCGCGTATCCGGCTGCTGAGGCCGGTGTGCTCGGCACCCTGCCCGATGCCGAAGGCCGCACCCTCACCGGTGCATTGGCTGATGCACTGGCCGCGATGCCGGCCGCGCCGCTGCCGCCTGCTATCCCGGTAACGGAGCCCGAACCTGCCCCGGCGGGGCTTGCCGCCCTGCCCGACCCGGAGCAGATTTCGTTTGCGCCGGCGCCCGAATCCGAACCGCTGCGGCTTGTCGGCGAAGTCTTCAAGACCTACATCATCACCGAGCGCGGAAGCGAGCTCTGCCTGATTGACAAACACGCCGCCCATGAACGGATTCTGTTTGAACAGCTCGCGGCCAGTTACGGCGATGTGCCGGCCCAGATGCTGCTGGTGCCGGTGCAGGTCAATCTGAGCGCGGCCGAAAAGCAGGCCGTGCTTGACCACCTTGAACTGCTGGCCCAGGCCGGCATCGAGGCCGAGGACTACGGCGGCCCGACTGTAATTGTGCGGGCGGTGCCGGCCGATGTGCCGGTTGACGATGTGGCTGATATGCTGCTGGAACTGGCCGACCACCTGCAGAACGGCGCGCGGGACGCATTGCGCGAAAAAACCGAGTGGGTGCTTCATTCCATCGCCTGCCGCGCTGCCGTCAAGGCCGGCGACCGCAACACAACCCAGGAGATGGTCGCCCTGGCGCAGAAGATCCTGGATGGCAGCGTGCCGCCGTTCTGCCCGCACGGCCGCCCCTGCGTGCTGAAAATTACCCGGAAGGAGCTGGAAAAACAGTTTGGCCGTCTTGTCTGATCCGCGCCCCGTCGTTGTGGCCGTCGGCGGGCCCACCGCCACCGGCAAAACAGCCCTCGCCGTCGCGCTGGCCAAACGGTTTGGGGGCGAAGTGCTCAGCGCCGATTCGATGCAGATATATAAAGGGCTCGACATCGGCACAGCCAAGGCCACGCCGGAAGAGCAGGGGGGCGTGCCGCACCACCTGCTGGATATTGTGGAACCCGAAACGCCGTTCAGCGTCGCTGATTTCACAGCCCGGGCCGATGGGATCATCCGGGCGCTTTCGGCAGCCGGAAAACTGCCGATTGTGGCGGGGGGCACCGGGCTGTACATCACCAATCTGCTGGCAGGCACGGCCTTTGCGCCGGAAAAGACCGACCCTGATTTGCGCGCCGCGCTTGAAGCGCGGGCCAAAACGGAAGGGGGCCCGGCCGCGCTTTTTGCCGAACTGCAGGCCGCCGACCCCGACTATGCGGCGGCGATCCACCCGAACAACCTGCCGCGGGTGATCCGGGCGCTGGAACTGTACCGCGCCACCGGCCGCCGTATGAGCGAGGCGCGCGCCGCCACCCGGCCGGAAACCCCGCCCTACCGCGCGCTCTGCCTGGCGCTTGGCTACCGTGACAGGGAAACCCTTTACCGCCGCATTGACAGCCGGGTGGACCGTATGGTGGCGGCCGGCTTGCTTGAAGAGGCGCGCCGGGTGTATGCGCACCGCGCAACCTACCGCACGGCGGCCCAGGCCATCGGCTATAAGGAGTTTTTTCCGTATTTTGAGGGAAAGTCCGACCTGGCAAGCTGTACGGCGGCGCTCAAGCAGGCGTCCCGCCGGTATGCCAAGCGGCAGCTGACCTGGTTCCGCCACCAGGGCGAAGCAACCTGGCTTTATCTGGACGAACCCGGCGCCCCGCCGGTGGAAGAAAGGGCGGGGAAGATTGTGGAAAAGTTTTTAAACGGGCAAACACTTTGATGCGTTCTGTCTGACAAGAGTTTAGAGTTAAGATAAGGTGGATTGCGCTGTGCGTTCAAAAAAGGGTGGAGAGGCTCCGGCGCTTTTCAAAACCGCGCCGAAGGCGCCACATCTTAACGCTCAACGCGCATGGCGAATCACACAAAATTGCCGATACGCTGCAACAACGAAGGGGGTGTTTCGATGCAAGACAGGGACCTGCGCCGCGCTGCGGCCCGGCGGGCCGCGCTGATTATAGGCGGCATGGTGCTGGCGCTGGCCGCCGTGTACATTGCGATCCAGCTTTATGCAATCCTGGGCCGCACCTATCGCACCGAAACCGCCATCGCCGCCACCATGTCGGACAGCGTCACGGTGGATGGCGTGGTGCTGTTTGACGCCGTCAATGTCGAAGGAAGCGGAGACCTCGGCTACCTCGTGGCGGACGGCGAGCGTGTCACGGCCGGCACCGTGATTGCCGAGCGCTACACCGATGCAAGCCAGGGCCCGCTGCGGGAACGGCTTGACCGGCTGGAGCGCATCCTGAACCTGCTGACCACTTCGGAAAATTCGGTCGGCAGCGATCTTTCCCTGCTCACCACCCAGACGACCAACGCGCTGTACAACCTGCTGGACCAGCTGGACACCGCCTCCTACACCGGCATGGCGGACGCGATTGACGACTTTTTGCTTGCACAGAACCGGCTGCAGATTTCCACCGGCCAGGCAAGTGATTTTTCGGCCACCATTGCGGCGCTGACCGCCGAGCGCGACGGCGTTTCCGCCCAGCTGGAAGGGCTTGAGACGGTCACGGCATCCCAAAACGGGTATTTCATCTCGGCTGATGCGGCGCTGCCGCTGGACCTTGATGAAGAGACGGTGCAAAACGATTCGGCCGCCGAGCTGCAGGCTTTGCTGCAGACCGAAATTCCTACGGCCGGCGAAGGGCTGGCCGGCCGGATTGCCAGCGGCTTTGCCTGGCGGTTTTACGGCGTTTGCGACCTGGATACCGCCGCCCGGTTCGACGGGGTGACCAGCGTGCAGATTTCGGTGCCCGGCAAACAGGAAGAACCGCTGGATGCGACGGTCACGGCGGTTGAAACCGATGAGGAAGCCGGCCTGGCCAAGCTGACCATTGAATGCCAGACCATCAACGCAAACGTGCTGCGCCTGGGGCAGGAAACCGCCCAGATTGACCTGCACACCTATGAGGGCATCCGGGTCAACCGGCAGGCGCTGCATATTGTGGATGGGGAACGCGGCGTCTATGTGAAATATGGCAACCTGCAGCGGTTCCGCAAGATTACGATCCTGTTTGAAGACGAAAACTACCTGCTGGTACCGGCGGATGGCCAGGTGGGCACCGACAACGAAGTGCGCCTGTATGACGAGGTCATTGTCGAAGGCCCCAACCTGCAGGACGGCGGCCTGATTTGACCGCCATCGCCGCCCCGGGCGGCTGCGCGCCGGCGGAATTTGCGCCCGGCCGCGCACGGATTGCAAACGCTGTATTGACAAGTCACCGAAAAAAGGCGATAATAGTTTATGTATATCGCCGGATTTTGTCCGGCCGGCGGTATCTTTCAAACGATGCAATTTCATCTTATAGAGGAGAATGAGCCATGTCCATGTTTGATGGCCTGAAAAATGTTCTTGGCATCAACCAGGATCCCGACGGGGACGCCTATATTGACGACACCGAAGACGAGATCTACGCCGGCGGCAAGCCGGGCGCGGCGGTACCTGACTACGCCCAGCCTGAACCCGCCCAGCAGCGCAACAAGGTGGTCAATATCAATGCGACCACCCAGCTGCAGGTCGTGCTGGTTAAACCGGAACGGTTTGACGATGCTTCGACCATAGCCGACCAGCTCAACGCCAAGCGCACCGTGGTGCTGAACCTGGAATCCACCAACAAGGAGGTTTCCCGCCGGCTGATCGACTTTTTGTCCGGCGTGGCTTACGCCAACAACGGCCAGATCAAGCGGGTTGCCACTTCTACCTTCATCATTACGCCGTACAATGTCGATATCATGGGCGACCTGATCGACGAACTTGAAAACAATGGCGTCTTCTTCTGATTGCAATACGACGCCCCGCCGCGGCTTCGTCCCCCCGCAGGACGAAGCCGAGCGGTTTTTGTTTCGCCGCGTGGAAGAGCTGGCCCGGCTGGCCGAAGCGCGGGGCATACCGCGGGCAACCGGTTTCCTTTCAGACAGGGAGCAGGTTTTGGCCGAGGCCGCCCTCAACAAAGCGGGCTGTGGCTGCGGCCGGTTTGACGGCGGTTACCCGGGCGCCGAGCGCAAGGTGCTCTGCCTTGAGCCGCCCGACAGCTACGAGCTGTACCCGCTCGCGGCGCTCAAACTGACCGCGCTCAGCAAAGACCTGCCCGGCCATCGCGATTACCTGGGCGCTGTGCTGGGCCTCGGGCTTGAACGCGCCTGCCTTGGCGACCTGCTGCCTGACCCGGGTAACCCGGCTGTTTTTTACGCCTTTGTATTGGCTGAGCAGGCCGATTTTATCGCGGCTGAGCTGACAAGCGCCGGCCGCAGCCCGGTGCGCGCCGAACCGGCGGACCCCGCCGCCATTCCGCCCGCCGCCCTTGCCGAGCCGGAACGGGCGCTTATGGAGGCCACCGTCGCCAGCCTGCGCGCCGACGCCGTGCTCGGCGCTATGCTGCACACATCCCGTTCGCTTGCGGCGGCGGCCATTGCGGCCGGCAAGGTGGAGCTCAACCACCTGCCGCTGCGCAGCGCCCATGAGCCGGTGTTTGCCGGGGATCTCTTTACAGTGCGGGGGGCCGGGCGCTGGCGGGTGAAAGCCATCGGCGGCAAAAGCCGAAAAGACCGCATCTTTATCACCTTCTTTCAGTATTGACCGCTTTTGATTGCCTTTGGCGCAACGCCGGGGCCGAACAGGAGGAATGACCGATGATTGCTTCGGAGGACGTCCGCCGCGTCACCTTTGAACGGGCGATGCGCGGCTACCGTTGCGAGGACGTGGACGATTATCTGAAACAGGTCGCCGACAGCATGGATACCCTGAGCGCCGAGAATGACGACCTGCAGAAAAAGCTCGTTGTGCTCGCCCAGCGCATTGACCAGTACCGTGCCGAGGAAGACACCCTGCGCACCACGATGATCAACGCCCAGCGCCTGGGTGAAAACGTCATCAAAGAGGCCAAGCAGAAGGCGGCCGAGATCATCCGCGCCGCCACCATCCGCGCCGAGGACCGTGAGCAGCATGCCCGCGACGAGGTTGAACTTGCCAAACAGGAGCTCATCACGCTGCGCAAGGAAGCCGACAACTTCAAAAAGACGCTGATCGGCATGTACCGCGAGCATATTGAGGTCATCAGCAAGATTCCGGAGTACCACGGCGAGGAGGACGATGAGGCCAAGCCCGCCATGCAGGAGGAAGCCCCTGCCCCGGCCCCCGTACAGGAGCCGGAGCCCCAGCCGGCCCCGGAGCCCCAGCCGGTCTCCCAGCCGGAGCCGGAACAGGAACCTGAGGTCGAATACGCCGACCCCGGCTATTATGAGGAGCCTGCCCCCGCCGCCCCGGGCGGACGGGTGCGCACCGTGGAATTTGCGATTGCCCCAAAGGATGATGAGCCCGCCCCGGCCCCCGCTGAAGAACTGCCCGACGCTTCGGCGCTGTTCGCCCAGCCTGCCGCGGCCGAGACACCCAAAAAAGCAACCCGGCGTTCCACCACCAAGAAAACCACCCGCAAAACCAAAGCAAAACCGCAGGAAGAACCCCTGCCCGGCGCCTTTGATTCGTTTGAAGGCGTTGATTACAACGACTGACCCCGCGTTGGGGCGGACCTGAACCATCAAAACCGCGCCTTTGTGCAAAGCGGAGTGCGCACAAGGAAGCTTTGTCGCAAAATCTAACAAAAACAAGCCGTTGACTGCGTTGCCGTCACTTGGCGTCCATAAAGGACGCCGGCGCCCCGGCGCCTTGCCACCGACCTGTTTTTGCGATTTTTCGATGCTTCGCAGTTTTGCCGCTTGCGCAGCAAAACCAAAGCTTCCTTATGCTTACTCCGCTAAAGGCGTGGCGGGAACGGATTCGGGTACGCCCCAAACTGCGGCGCAACAAATTATAGAGAGGGAGCGTGCACCACCTTGGCGCAAAATTACAACGATACCATCCACAAGATGGCAACCCCGTTTGAAATGCGGGCCGGCCTGCCGAAAAAGGAACCCAAAATGCTCGAGGACTGGCAGAAAAACCATGTCTATGAGCAGATGATCAAACACAATGAGGGAAAATCCCTCTTCATTCTGCATGACGGCCCGCCGTACGCCAACGGCAACATTCACATGGGCACCGCGCTCAACAAGATCATCAAGGACATCATCGTCCGTTATAAGAATATGGCCGGCTTCTGCGCCCCCTATGTGCCCGGCTATGACACCCACGGCCTGCCGATCGAGCTCAAGGCCCTGGGTTCGCTCGGCAACAAAAAGGCCGATGTTTCCAAGCTCGAACTGCGCCGTATCTGCCGTGAGTTCGCGACCGAGCACATCGACATCATGAACGAGCAGTTCCAGCGCCTCGGCGTGCAGGGCGATTTCGGCAACCCCTACCTGACCCTGCGGCCTGAGTTTGAGGCCCGCCAGGTGGAAATCTTCGGCAAGATGGCCGAAAAGGGCTATATCTACAAGGGCCGCCGGGTTGTTTACTGGTGCCCGGAGGACCAGACCGCCCTGGCCGAGGCCGAGATCGAATACGGCGAGGATGCCTGCGATTCGATCTATGTCCGCTTCAAGC